>JACCEE012769458.1_pt1 | contig 11749 bp, 7 predicted proteins | sample 7449931 | NCBI WGS metagenome assembly JACCEE01 (sample SAMN15323457, study PRJNA562643) | freshwater metagenome | isolation source: river surface water | place: USA:Blue River Watershed | collected 2017-08-19 | reverse complement strand
CCCCAGACTTGCGGCTATGGACATAGCATAGAATTTGGTATTTGTCAAGACTTTTGGGAATATAACGCGAGATTTGAGGATTGACTGAGATAGCGAGAGAGAAAAAGTGGAGAAATAAAAATTTAGCGGCAAAATGTAACAGATTGTAAAATACAATCGGAAAGGGAAACATTACAAGCACAGTAATATCAAGGGCAATACCATCAAATGCGAGTCGCAATCGCCGGAGCTGGCTTAGCAGGACTGGCCTGCGCCAAATATCTGACAGACTTAGGTCACACCCCCATCGTCTTGGAGCGGCGGGATGTACTTGGGGGCAAGGTGGCCGCTTGGCAAGATGAAGAGGGGGACTGGTACGAAACCGGTCTGCATATCTTCTTCGGTGCCTATCCCAATCTGCTCCAGCTATTTAAAGAGCTGGGTATCGAAGATAGGCTGCAGTGGAAAGAACATACGATGATTTTCAACCAGCCGGAGCAACCAGGCACCTACTCCCGGTTTGATTTTCCCGACCTCCCGGCGCCTTTTAATGGCGTCGCCGCGATTCTGGGCAATAACGATATGCTCACTTGGGGGGAAAAAATTAGTTTTGGCATCGGGTTAATCCCGGCGATGCTCCAGGGGCAGAAGTACGTAGAGGAAATGGATAAGTATTCCTTTTCCCAGTGGCTGCAAAAGCAAAATGTGCCGCCTCGGGTGGAAAAAGAAGTGTTTATCGCTATGTCTAAGGCGCTGAACTTCATCAACCCGGATGAAATCTCCGCCACGGTGGTGCTGACGGCGCTTAACCGGTTCCTGCAGGAGAAAAACGGCTCGAAAATGGCGTTTTTGGACGGTTCCCCCACGGAAAGGCTCTGCCAGCCGCTGGTAGATTATATTACTGCCCGGGGTGGTGAAGTGCGCTTGAGGGCGCCGGTGCAGGAATTTTTGCTGGAAGCTGATGGGCGGGTGCGGGGTTTCCAGCTGCAGCAGTTACCGGGAGTCACGGAGGAAGTGATTACGGCGGATGTTTATGTGTCCGCGATGCCGGTGGATCCGCTGAAATTGATGCTGCCTCCGGCTTGGCGGGAGTTGGATTATTTCCAGCAGCTTGATGGGTTGGAAGGGGTGCCGGTGATTAATTTGCACCTGTGGTTTGACCGGAAACTGACGGATATTGACCATTTGCTGTTTTCTCGATCGCCCCTGCTGTCGGTGTACGCGGATATGAGCAACACTTGCCGGGGTTATGAAGACCCGAACCGCTCGATGCTAGAGCTGGTACTGGCTCCGGCGAAAGATTGGATTGGTAAGTCTGATGAAGAAATCGTAGCAGCGACGCTGGTGGAACTGGAAAAATTGTTTCCCCAGCACTTTGGCGGCGAAAACCGGGCACAATTACGGAAATATCATGTGGTGAAAACGCCGCGATCGGTCTATAAAGCCACTCCGGGCCGCCAGGAACACCGCCCCTCCCAAGTGACGCCGATTCCTAATTTTTATTTAACCGGCGATTTCACCATGCAACGTTATCTGGCGAGTATGGAAGGGGCGACACTTTCTGGTAAGCTGACAGCGCAGGCTATTGCGAGCAATCAGTCTGCCGCTGCCAGCCCTAAGCCGTCAGCGGCTATAAATCAATCGATCGCGCCCGGGGTTTCCGGGGTCGGCTAGAAACCTTCCAATCCCCTACCCCGTTTCTAACCGAAATTCTCATATTGAGAAACCCGGTTTCTTGAAAACAATAGCTGATAGCCTCCACCTTCGTGCCTGCAATGATGCTGCAACTGTCTGAACTCCCTCGCATGAAAAAGCTGGCTTCCGTAGAGGATGCCTATGAGCTCTGCCGCCAGGTGACGGCGACCTACGCCAAAACCTTTTATCTGGGCACGCTGTTGATGTCAGCGCCAAAACGGCGAGCAATTTGGGCAATTTACGCTTGGTGCCGTCGCACGGATGAATTGGTGGACGGACCTAGAGCGCGTTTGACGACGCCGGAAACCCTCGACCAATGGGAACGCCAGCTCGAGTCTATTTTTGCTGGGCACCCGATCGAGGACGTGGATGTGGCCTTGGTCGATACTTTGACGCGATTCTCCCTGGATATCCAGCCATTTCGGGATATGATTGCGGGTCAGCGTATGGACCTGTACCGCAGCCGTTACCAAACCTTTGAGGAATTGAATCTCTACTGCTACCGGGTGGCTGGCACTGTGGGGTTGATGACTCTGCCGGTGATGGGGGTAGCACAACTGCCCCAATCTTCTCCCTGGCAGGCTTCTCAACCGCAGCCAGATCCGGCATCGGAAGCTGTAGCCCTTGGTATTGCCAACCAGCTCACTAACATCCTGCGGGATGTGGGTGAAGATGCCCGCCGAGGTCGGATTTACCTGCCTTTAGATGAGTTGGCTTTGTTTGACTATACTGAGGCGGATTTGTGCAACGGTGTGGTGGACGATCGCTGGGAAGCCTTGATGCGTTTCCAAATCCAGCGCGCTCGCAAGTTCTACGCTGAGGCGGAAAAGGGCATTAGTGCCCTCAGCCCCGATGCTCGCTTGCCGGTGTGGGCGGCCACGGTCCTGTATAGCCAGATTTTAGACGCGATCGAGCGCAATCAATACGATGTATTTCGCCAGCGCGCCTTTGTCTCCACCCCGCGCAAGTTGATTTCCCTTCCCGTGGCTTGGCTCCGTGCCCAAGCTCTCTAATCTGATTTGTCATTTGTCATTTGCGATACCTTTTCTTATCTCAGAAATCCAAATGACTGATGACAAATCTCCCACCAGTGGGGTCATTCCCCTAGAGCTTTTTGGCCAAGCTGGTCTTATGATATGTAAAGTAAAAGTTACATATCTTAACAAAACCTGATGGAACTGTTAGTATCACCCCCAAGGCCCCTCAGTGAAGAGTTGCGCCAGCTCATCGTCCAACCCCCGGACGAAGCAACCAGTATGTACCTGGTGGGTTTCGGATTTCAGCCCGTACCTGCCTTGCCCCAACTCTACTACAGGCAGGTGACACCACCCCAGCTCGTGGCCATATTCGCCAAACTCAGCGAAACTCTCGACGAAACCATCCAAGGGGCTTGCCGATTTTTGCTCACCACCAAACCCCTGGATGCGGGGGAATTGCTCTTGGAGTTTTTAAGGGCGCAACCCCTCATTGCTTTCACCAAGTCGGTGAAATATGCTTGGTTCTATCGCATCTTAATCCGGTTGGGACTGTTTTTTAAGTACCAACCGATTTTCAATTTGGCATCGGGGGAAGTCGCCGCCTATGAATGCTTGGCTCGCGCCAAGGATGAGGGGGGCCAGTGCATCAGCGGTGGACAGCTTATCGATGCGGCGATTTCTACTAAACTTACTTGCGAATTTGACGAACTGGCTCGGACTACTTGTTTGGCAGAGATTGCTGGGATGCAGACGCAGCAAAAGTTTTTTATCAATCTGATTCCTAATGCGATCGTTCATAATCCCCACTCCCTAGAACAAAACTTACAGCAAATTCTCGAATTGGGATTGCAGCCAGAGCAAATCGTCTTTGAACTTACCGAAGTGGAGGTTTTATCCCAAACTCCCGAACTTTTACAGCAAATTCAGCGCTTGCGTAATTGGGGATTTGGCATTGCTGTGGATGATTTATGTGGCTGTGTTTCTGTTGACCATTACCTGATGGAATTTCGCCCCGATATCATCAAACTTGACCGGCGACTTGTTCACGGTTGCAGTAAATTTACGCTGAAACAGACTTTAATTGAAAGTCTGCTTAGTTCGGCGCACCGTGAAGGCATTCTCGTCCTTTCAGAAGGGTTAGAAGCGCTGGAAGATATAGAGTTTTGCCGCAATTTAGGCATTGACTATGGGCAGGGATTTGGTCTGGCTTTGCCAGAAACTTCCTTACAACAAACTCCGTTAAATTATCCGGCGCTTTTACCAAGTGCCTGCTAGGTAATTTTGATTTTTGGGTGGATCGTACCCTCAAATTTCCACCAAACCGTCTTGCTTTTGGATTGAGGATAGCTAGATTGTAGTCAGTCGGTCTTTGGTGGTTTCTCAATTTTTAATATTTTTTAAATAAAGAAAATTAACCAAACTCCCTCATTAAGTCAGAGCGGGATTCTTCAGAAAGTAGGTGGAATTGTTGGCCAGAATACATTGGGGGATGAAGAGAAGCAGTTTGGTGATAATATAGCGGGGAGAAATTTGGGCAGAAATTGGGGGATAAATATGGAGAAAACTGCTTTAGTGCCAGAAGCTGAAATTAAATTGCTGGTACTGGATATCGATGGGACGATCGCTGGGGAGTCCAACCAAGTCAGCCCGGAAGTAAAAGAGGCGATCGCGGCGGTGAGAAAACGCGGGGTGCCCGTGGCGATCGCCACGGGGAGGATGTACCAATCAGCTTTTCGCTTCTATCAGGATGTGGGTTCTAACTTGCCTCTCATTGCCTACCAAGGCGCATATATCAAAGACCCCGCCGATGAAAAAATCCACTGGCACCAACCCGTAGGCGCCGCTCTGGCGCGGGAACTGCTCGAATGCTTCCAAGAGTTAGAAATCAGCTCAGAGATTTCTATCAACTACTACAGTAATGACCAACTCTATGTGCGGGAATTAACCCCCGGGGTGCGCGCCTATGGCAATCGTACCGGCGTTACCCCCATGACCATTAGCGATATGCACGCCTTCGCCGCAAAAAGCGCCCCCACCAAAATCCTGGCTCTGAGCGAAGACCCCGAGGCCATCGATCGCCTCCTCGAAGAACTCCGCCAACGCTTCACCCCAGACCAACTTTACATCACCAAATCCCACTCCAACTTTGTGGAAGCTCTCCACCCCAGGGTTAACAAAGGCGTAGCGGTCCGCTACCTGGCTGAACAAGTCCTGGGTATCACTGCTGCCGAAGTGATGGCGATCGGCGATAACCACAACGACCTAGAAATGCTCGAATATGCTGGCCTGTCCGTAGCGATGGGCAACGCCCCCGAAGCCGTTAAAGCCAAAGCCCGCTGGATTGCGCCTCCAGTAGAAGCCCACGGCGCCGCTGCTGCTATTGCAGAATTTCTGCTGTAACGCCGCTGTCATCATCTCCGACGCGGACCGCTTCAAAACCTTGAGATCAGAAAGGGCACCGACGACTGGCCGTGTTTCGTCTCGGTGCCCTAACTGGTTCGCTCCTCACACTGGAGATACTATAACTGACTCTCACCACATTTGTCACCCCCTTTGGCAAAAATTTTATCCAAATTTGATGACAAACCTTGATCTCCACACTTTAAGACGCCAGTCTATGCCTAGAGTTCCAGGGGAGCCAAAATTCCTAAACCGTTTTCCAGTAATAGTTTCAGCCCCTGCATTCCGGCCAGCAGCAAACCCGATCGCGCCCTCGCCAAAGCCAGATTTTCCTTTTGCATCTCCCCAAAAATCCGACAGTCAGCGTAAAATTTCAGCAAATCCTGACTTAAACCGAGAGCCAATCGGAGAACTGAGGCATTTTTTCCCCCTTGGTGCAAATCCCAAAAGCCATCTAAAGACCCCGCAAGCTGGGAAATCACCGCCATTTCCGCCGGATGGCTTAACCGCAAATTACCCTCCCCATCCAGCCAGGGAAATGTTTCTTCTGTGGTCAAGTCCCCACTAGCCGCTACTACCAGAGATATCAACCCCTCTCGATGTGCCAATCGCAGCAAAGAACAGCAGCGAGCATGGGCATATTGCACCTCAAACAGTTGTCTCTCCTTGTCTCCCCTCCCCCCCCTTGGGGGAGGGGTTGGGGGTGAGGGCAATTCCGTAGGAGGAGGGCAATTCTGTAGGGGCGAAGCAAGCCGGTTCAGGACGATCGGCTCTACAGATAACCCAGTACCGGATTGCTTCGCCCTTTTATGCCCGCTCAGGACGATCGGCTCTACAGATAACCCAGTACCGGATTGCTTCGCCCCATCTTCCCCATCTTCCCTCCATAAACATAAACCCTGCAACCAGTGAGCAATACCCGTGGGGGTGAGGTGAAGATGAATCCAAGCAGAGGGGGAGACAGTAATCGTGAAATTCTGAGTAGTAACAACCGCCGCCGCGAGGTTGCAGGCAATCTCGATCGCCCTTTGTGCCCAAACTTTTTCCAATTTCAGAGCAACCGCCGAAATATAGGTGACACCATACCCCTCCTTGACCCGATGCAGGGGAATATCCCTCTGTGCCAAGGTTTTCTGGTGTGGTAGAGTCTTCTGGGAAGACTCGCAGGGGCGAAACATTCCGAGAATATCTTCTAGGTTTTGCCCAGAGGCGATCGCCGGACTGCTTCGCCCGTAGAGCTTTAGCCCTATCTCCAGTTCATGGCAGAACTTTTCTTTGATGGAGCGAAAGCCCGCAGCGTCACTCCAGGTATCTATGTCCCGAGTGCCTTTGTGGTTCACATCCAATCACCGATCCCCCCCTGCATCTCTTCATATAGAGGCAAAGAAATCGTGAAGCTGGATCCACGATTGGGATGAGATTCTACGGTAATCTCGCCCCCGTGCAGTTCCACCAGTTTGCGGGTGATCGCCAGACCTAAACCTGTACCCTGATAATGGCGGGATAGTTTCCCATCCATTTGGGCAAAGGCGGCAAATAAGCGGGATTTTTCCCGTTCGTCCATCCCGATACCCGTGTCCCACACCACGAAGTTAACCATATCCTGACGCCCGTGGTTGGCTCTGTTGGCGTAAACTTTCAGCCCAATGCTGCCTTCGCGGGTGAACTTGATGGCATTAGCGAGCAAATTCAGCAGCATTTGTTTGAGGCGGCGAGGGTCGGCCACCATATATTCTAAATTGGGCTCTACTTCTACTTCTAGGTTTAAACCGTGGTTGACTACTCGCTCTTGAATCAAGCTGATAACACCGGCGCAAATGTCGTTGATGAAGACGAGCTGGGGTTGCAGTTCCAGACGCTGCCCTTCAATGCGGGAGAGGTCGAGGATATCATCGATTAATTCTAGTAAGTGCTGGCCACTGCCGTAAATCCGATCGATATATTCTTTTTGCTTCGGATTCAGCGGGCCGAAGGCTTCTTGCTGCAAAACACTGGAAAAACCGAGAATTGCCGTTAAAGGGGTACGCAGTTCGTGAGAAGTGGTGGCGATGAATTCTTCTTTCATCCGATTGATGGCAGTTAATTCCTCATTATGGGCTTGTAGTTGTTGATAATGCTGCCGGACTGCAGTAATATCTTTGCTGACACTAATCACCCGCCGGATAGTGCCGTTGGCATCGGCAATGGGGGTGTAGGTACTTTCAAAGGTTCTGGTGCCCTCTGGATAGGAGATAGAGTGAGCGACGGCTATAGCTTCGCCGCTTTCGAGTACCTGCCTCAGCAGAGATTCGATCGCCTCTGCACCCTCACCGAGCAATTCGTGATTAGTGTTACCGATAATTTCCCCTTCTGGATGTTGCAGGAATCTGGCTCCGGCTGGGTTGATGCTCAGGTAGCGCAGTTGGGGGTCATATTCGGCAAAAATATCCGTGGATTGTTGTAAAAACGAGCGGAAATATTCGGCACTGACCCGGGAGAAGTGTTCTTGGCGGGCTAAACGCAGGGTGCGAATGGCTTGGGTGCAGTCGCGAGTTAGATGCTCGATCGCCTTGATTTCCTCTGGTGCTAACTCCTGGCCTTTTTCTGGAAACAAACATAAAGCGCCAATCAATCCCTCTTTATCCCATAAGGGATACACAGGGATATTCTGAGATGGATTTGGAATACTTCCCCGCTCTTCCTCTTGAGAATTCACCGTTGGTTCTACAGTGAGCAACTCATAAGGCATCAAGCAGATTTCCCCCCGTTTTAGTGGCTCCAAGCATTCATTCAGAGAGAATTTCTTGCCCATCAAAGAGCCTCCCGTCTCAGACCCATCCGGCGGTCTCGTTGCGCAATTGACCTCAAATAATTGAGTTTCTTCATCGTAGAGACCGGCCCAGCCACAGCTTAACCCCAGAGTGTCCACTAAACCGGTCACAGCCGTTTTCAGTACCGCCAGCTCATCGGGGGCAGTTTGGATTTTTTCGCTCCAGTGGCGATAGTCTCGTTCTAGCTGTACGGCTCGCTCCCAGTCTCGGGTGCGCTGGCTAATCCTTTCTTGCAGTTCCCGATCCCTTTGTTGCAGGTTTTGCACTAAGTACGCCTGCTCGATCGCGATCGCCATTGGATTCACCACCGCCTGCAGCAGCTCTCGCTCATCCTCTGTCCACATCCGGGGAGCCTTACAGTGATGAACAATTAATAATCCCCAAATCTTTTTCCCCGCTTTGGCTCCAGATGCGGAGCTGCCCATATCCAAGCAGTTTATGCCCACAGCCATCATACTGCGGGCGTGTAAGCTGTCTAGCATTTGTTGGTGACAGCGGGCTAACAGTTCTGAGCGCACATCGTCGGCGCTCCACACGCGCCCATTTTGATATGCTTCCAGATACGGTGGCGGAACGCAATCGGCACTGAAAGACTGGCCTTTCACAGCAGGATATAGTGGATTTACTTCTTCTGCAAGGCAGATACCAGAACTATCTGGTTGCAACTGATACACCAACACCCGGTCAGCGTCCAGAGCCGATCGTAACCGCTTCACTACCAGATCCACAATTTCCGGTAGTTTCACAATGGCGCGGATTTCCCCATTCATTTCCCGCAGAAACGTTTCCCGCTCCCGCTGACGCTGCAGCTGTTCTTCCGCCTTCGCCCGATCGGACGCATCCTGCACAAACGTCAGCAAATACCCATCTTCCGGCTCCTCTCCCACCAAAGTCACCGTCACCTCTGCCCAGAACAAAGCCCCACTGCGACAGATATATCGCTTCCGCCAAGATTCCCGCCGCCATCCTTGTGCCAGCATTTGCTGAATCAGCCGCACTTCGCGGGCGAAATCTTCTGGGTGGGAAATCCGGCGGCGATCGAGCTGACGCAACTGGGATTCCCCATACCCAGTCATCTGGCAAAATGCCGGATTGGCACTCAATATCCCCCCATCCAAACTCTCACACACAATCCCAAATGGGGCATCTTGAAACAAATGCCGAGCTATATCTGGCGACAAATTCACCAACTCAGCCTCCCTCTTTTGCAACACAGACTTGTTCTCCTGCGTGATTTCCCCCACCCCCACTTTTTCTTCCACCACCGGCTGCACTTGCAACCACAACCGCCGCACTAAATGCTCATCACTCTGTAAATCCCCTGCCTCCAAGTGCGCGACATCGGGAGCCCCAGCCACCACAGCCGGATTTTTCAGGCAATCCGCCAGCATTGTCCCGTCAAACGTCAACCACAAGCGCACCTTCAAATCTGAGGGTTCATTAACCGTAGAATTCGCCAGACAACTCAATTCCGGAACCACATCAGAGCATGACTCCAGCTCCAGCCAGAAATTGAAATGAGAAGAAATCGCCATCAAACCCGCTTCCACCCCAGGTAGGATAATTATCCCGCGCTCCTGGTTGCAGCCACCCCGCCCCCATCCTGTTGGAAATCCTCCCCTTGCTTCAAGCAGTTGCTGCGCCCCCATGATGCCAGCATTCCCACCCCGATCGGGACCAGATGACATGTCCCCCAACCATAAATCTCCCACCCGATCGGGAAAATTATTGTGATTCACCACCCCATCCACTAGCCCCAACCTCTGAGAAACTCTATGGTTGGGATAACCCCGATCGTTCCAAATCAGAGGAGCTGCCGATAAATCCCTCTCAGGCATAGAAATATTTTTAACCAATACCTCCGGTAATGTTTTCACATTTACCCTGCCATGATTCCCCATCTCCCAATCAAACCCAGCATCCCCCCTCCCTGCTGTTGTCCCCACCCATCCCAATTCCCGATTCTTCCCCTCTCCCAATGGCCTATATCCCCGCACCGGCTGGACTCTCATCCCTTCTGCCCAAAGCTGAGCCAGGTGTTCGCACAAACCCAGATTTTCCCCCATTACCAATACATCTCTTATCCCGCCACTTTTCTCAAATATATGGGACAATTTTTGCACCATATATAACATTTGTTGGCCCCTTAATTCTCCCAAACTCCTTTTGCCAATAATTAGCTCTATCATGCTTTTTTGTCACCCATTTTTACAAGAGTTATTCTCCTTTCGATTACCCTCAAATGACCTCCTATCATTTGACCGCATTCTCCCGCTCTTACTTACCCCGCCTCAATAATTATTATTTGGGCTCGTCATCTCCAAATAAAATTACTGTCATTTTAGATTAATGCCAATATAATTTTAATACCCATGCCCAGAAAATGTTAACTGATTTGTTGAATCGTTTACCCATCAAAAAAATCAAATACCAAATAGCTGATGCCAAGATGAGCCATGAAATATATGTCAGCGCTCATTAGCGCTAATTTATGCCTCATAGCCGCCCAAATCCGATGCTGAGGAGATGGGAAAACTAATCACCTTTATTTATCAACATAGCATATTGATTATCTACCACAGAGCCAGCATCAGCTTGGCACCAATTGTATCACCATACAGCAAGAGCGATCGACCTGTTCTGTAACCGAGAAAACAATTGACCAACAAACCCAGAAATACCCGCCCAATTGACAGTAATCTTAACTATTTTTTTATATTTAACTCTTCATCTGCCACCTCCCAGCGCCCCTAACGAGGCGGTGCAATAGCGATAAACCCCGCCTTCGCCAAAGCAGCCTGACCCTGAGCCGTGAGCAACAACCGCCCATAAGCTAACCCCGCCGTCTCATCTATCTGCCCATTTTGCTTCACCACCACAAACAACCGCCGCGTCAGAGGATAATCTCCCCGCTCAAAAGCAGCATTATTCATTACATTACGCCCCTGCGGGCAATCCTGGGGTGGCACCAAAGACCCCAGATAAGGAGGCACCAACCGAGACGAGTCTAAACCTAGAGGCAACGTTTTTACCTGACACTGAGGCACCAACTGGGGCGCTGACGCATAATAAATCGCCCCTCGTTCCGCCGCCACCGCTCGTAAAGCCAAAGTTGTACTGGGCAAAAACTCCACTTCCGCCCCAAACTCCTCCCCATTTAACACCTGCTCCATAAAAAACTGAATCGTCCCACTATCTTCCCCACGCCGGGAATAAGCCCGAATCGGCAAATCTGGTCCCCCCACTTCCTGCCAATTCCTAATCTTGCCCCGGTAAATATCTCGCAGTTGCACTACCGTCAAACCCGGTACATCTAGCTCCGGGTTCACCGCCACAGCAATACTATCAATTGCCACCGGTATTTCCCTGAGCATAAACCCCTTTTCCCTAGCCTCTGCATATTCCGCCGCCGTGAGCGATCGACAAGACTGCACAAAAGTCAACTGGTCATCGAGCAACATCCCCATCCCCGTACCAGAACCCGGAGGCTCCGTGGGATGCTGCACATAGCGCAACTGAAAATCCGGCCACACCACCTGCATCAGCGGGTCCACCAACCCCCGCACCGGCGCCCAAGTCGTACTCCCACCATAGTTAAACACCCCCGACGGCACCCCCGTCACCCCCGCAAAACTGCGCACCTGCTCCGGAGCCACCACTCTTGGATTGCCCCTACTGCTCCTCTGCTCCTCCGCTCCCTTGCCCCCCTGCCACAGAGACAGCAAACCCCCACCCACCAACACCCCCACAGCTAGCAAGCTGAGAATCATCGCGCTAACTTCCCTTTTTTGCTCCATAAGTTTCGATTAACTAATATTCATCACGCTGTCCTACTCCAATTATATTTGGTCGGTATAATCATGTAGTAGCACGGCATCAATAACCCCT
>JACCEE012727864.1_pt1 | contig 11751 bp, 11 predicted proteins | sample 7449931 | NCBI WGS metagenome assembly JACCEE01 (sample SAMN15323457, study PRJNA562643) | freshwater metagenome | isolation source: river surface water | place: USA:Blue River Watershed | collected 2017-08-19 | reverse complement strand
ATAATTGAACTTACCAGAACCAAACCAGTAAGCGCGCATACAACGACAGTATCCCAAAATGTACCTGTCGAAGAAACAAGTGCCTGGCGAACTGGATTTCTTGTCTTTGCTGCAGCAGCTACAATTGGAGCAGATCCCAATCCTGATTCATTAGAAAAAAGACCTCTGGCAATACCGTATCTTGCTGCCATCATCACAGTAGTTCCGACAAAACCGCCTCCCGCTGCTTGAGGTGTAAATGCAGATTTGAAGATTAAAGTAAATGCTTCACCTAAGAAACTACTATTGATAATTAATATGGCAATACATCCAATCACGTAAAAACCAGCCATAAAAGGAACAAGTGTTTGGCATACTTTTGAAATCCCCTTGACACCAAAAATAATAACAAGTGCAGTTGAAATACTCAAAATTAATCCAGTTACATATGGTGAGATCGAATATGTCTCATCCATTAAAAGAGCGATAGAATTGGCTTGTACTGTATTACCAATACCAAAAGCAGCTATAGCTGTAAAGATACAAAACAATACTGCCATCCATTTCATCTTTAGCCCTCTCTCTAAGGCATACATCGGACCACCTAGCATTGTTCCATCAGAGGTCTTTACTCTGTATTTTATTGCTAACAGCCCCTCGGAGTATTTGGTTGCAATTCCAAATACGCCTGTTAACCAACACCACAAAACAGCACCTGGTCCACCAAGAGCAACAGCTGTTGCTACTCCTACAATATTACCAGTGCCAATCGTTGCAGCTAATGCTGTTGCAAGTGCTCCAAACTGGCTAACATCACCACTACCTGTCTTATCTTTTGTGACAGACAATTTGATAGCAGTAAAAATTTTTCTTTGGGGAAATCTGAGTATTATGGTGAGGTACAAGTGCGTCCCCAGCAGCAATACAATCATCGGCCATCCCCATAAAAAAGAGCCGATGGTGTTTACGATCGAAGTTATGTTTTCCATTGTTTAAGTGTATATTTGCAAAGTTAAAAAAATAGAGATTCATTCGTCGTTGAAAAAGAAGATATATATAGCTCTGGCTTCGCTTTTTGTAGTTCTTGGAGCCATTGGCACGATCATTCCACTACTGCCTACAACCCCATTTTTATTGGTTGCTGTCTATTTCTACATGAAGTCGTCAAAAAAAAGGGTACGCTCACTATTAAATAATAAAATTTTAGGGCCCTACATTTACTCTTACCTTTCAAAAGAAGGCATGCCTATCTCAGTGAAATTAAAGACATTAACAATTCTTTGGGCAACATTAATTCTAAGTGGAATTTACGCAACTGAGTCTCTTTATGTGAGATTATTGCTTGTTGGTGTGGGAATTGCAGTAACTTTGCACATAATTTTAAAAAAAACACGCAAAGCTATTAATCAAAAACTATGATACATTTAAGTTTTGATATAGAGGAATTTGATACCCCAGGTGAATATGGAGCCCCTCTTTCTAACTCTGAACAAATGCAGATATCTGCTAACGGAACAAATCGAATTCTCGATTTACTGGACAGAACAAATATAAAGGCAACCTTTTTTGTAACCGCAAATTTTGCTCAACATAATACTAGACTTATAAAGAGAATTATTAAGAGTGGTCACGAACTTGCCTCTCATAGCTTTTACCATTCGCATCTTGAGATCGCTGATTTAAAAAGTTCAAAAGAGGTTTTAGAGAAAATTTCAGGAGTTAAAGTTATTGGCTTTAGAATGCCTAGAATGAAAAAAATATCTTCAGAAGATATTTTTAATGCTGGATACAAATATGATTCATCTCTAAATCCGTGCTACCTTCCAGGAAGATATAATAATTTCTCAAAACCATATATGCCACACAAAGAGGGTGATTTGATTATTTTTCCGAGTTCAGTCACTCCTCGTTTAAGAATACCTCTGTTTTGGTTGACTTTTCATAATTTGCCAATCTTTATATTTTCATGGCTATCTAAAAGATCACTCAGAAAAACTGGGTTTTTAAACATCTATTTTCATCCATGGGAGTTTGCCGACATTTCGGCAAAAAGAATGAATCTTCCATTTTACATCACTAACAATAGTGGTCAAAAAATGATTGAGAGATTGGAGCTATTCATAAAAAAAATGAGAAAACGGGGTGAACCGTTTTCTCCTATTAATGAATCAGAATATATTAAAGGGAATATTTAATTAAATTCCCTTTAGTACTTCTATAGCTTTATCGTAGTCAGGCTCCTGAATAATGTCTGGTACATGTTCTACATATTTTACAACACCATTTGAATCGATTATTACAGTTCCTCTAGCTAATAATCTATTCTCCTTAATCAGAAATCCATATTTTAGACCAAACTCAGAGAACTTGTAGTCCGATAAAGTATGAATGTTATTTATTCCTTCTGCCGCACAGAATCTACCTAGCGCAAATGGAAGATCTTTTGAGATTGTAAGGATCACTATATTTTCTGATAGCTCGGTCGCTTTCTTATTAAATGTCCTAGCTTGATTTGCACACACTGGAGTGTCGATTGAAGGGAAAATAGCTAATACTACTGTCTTTCCTTTGAAGTCCGAAAATTTTACATCTTTACCGCCATTATCGGCAACTGTAAAATCTGGGGCTATATCGCCGACTTTTATCTCTTCTCCTAAAAGGGTTAATGCATTACCTCTAACAGAAACTCTGTTTTTAATCTCTTTTGTTTCCAAATCTTTCATATCGTGTTATTTTTATTTTAATTGATTGTACATTTTTAAACAACCAATAGTGTAAAAGGTTCGGAAATTTTTGATTATCTGTCGAATCTTTTTCTAATTTCGTTTTGTGCCTTTTTTGCTATCTCTCTCTCTATTCTGTAGAGTTTTACAATCTCTCTCGGTGGTATCACTTTTTTGAATTCATAGAAATACTTCTCTCTAATAATCAGTTGCCTCTTTGCTCTTTCGTTTTGTCTGATAAAAACCTCTTCTATCTCTCTGTCCGACAGCCCTTCAAGCGACATATCCACAAGTGGAGGGCGCTTATTTCCCATATTCAGATCTGTTATTTCGGCAATATAGTCTCTGTAAATTCTTTCAAACTCTGGAATATCTCTATCATCAATGATTATGTTTCTTTTGATTTCGGCAAGTTGTGCCTCCATCAATAGCATCTGCATTCTTGGATATTTCTTTATCCCTTGCGCTAAACTAACTATAGGAAGTCCCATTATTAGAAGAATTAGCGAAGCCATTATATATCTCTTTGTCTTCATCATCCCTTGTCTTATAATTATTTTACTCCGTATCAAATATTGTCATTTACTCATAATTAAGCTCTTCTCCAAACATTGTTGCCACAACGGCTAACTCTTCGTCCGACATCTCTTTAATGATCGAACCTAAATTATCATCACTCTTAATTTGAGTTGATGTAGGTGAATTTGATGCTGTAGTTTGATCTATATTGTCAAGTTTTATTGTGTCGTTCGAAATATATCCTTCAAACTCTGCACGATTTTTCATCTGCAAAGTTACAGTAATCAAAATAATTACTGATGCTGCTATAGCAGAAACTTTATAGAATGTTCTTCTTAAAGACTTACCTCTCTCGCGTCTATTATAATCCGAAAGGCTTCTTTCTGCAAAATTGTCGAGAAAGTCATTAGGTCTGTCATATGGCAGCCTCTTCCCTATTTTATCGAAATCAAACTCTTTCATTTTTTTGTATTTATTCATTTAACATGTATTCTTTTATTTTTTCCACTGCATAGTGGTAATTAGTTTTTAGTGCTCCTACATTAGTCTCTAGAATTTTAGAAATCTCTTCGTATGGGAGTTCATCATAGTACCTAAGGTTGAAAACCAGTCGCTGTTTTTCAGGAAGTTTTAGTATAGCCTCCTGGAATCTTACAAGTATTTTATCTCCATCCTCCGATGTATTGTAGTAAAGTTTGTTCACCAAATAATCACTTACTTGATCGAAAGAGGTTTCGGGTAGTCTCTTTTTACGAAACAGCTTTATACATTCGTTTGTCGCTATTCGGTATAGCCATGTGTAGAGTTTACTCTCTTGTTCGAATGTGTCTATAAATCTATAAATATTTATAAAGGTCTCTTGCATTACGTCTTCGGCATCCTCTTTCCCTACTACTAATCTTCGGATATGCCAATAGAGCCTCTCTTTATATTTATTAATCAGTAACGTCAGCCCTCTCTCTCTTGTACTTTTCTGCTTAATCATCGACAGGATCTCTTCATCTGTCGCTACATTCATGTTTGTTTTATTTTATCTCTATGATGTTGTTTATTGCAGAAAGTTAAAAAAAAATATCCTAAATTTAACTTTATAACCCTTCTCGCTTCATAGAAGTGAAACAACAAGACTAATATCTCAAAACTTATGAAAAAAACCATTTTATCGGCTATTGCAATAATCGCAATCGGTTTTGCATCGTGCAGTAAATCTGACACATTACCAGAACAACAAGCTGTTCTCGACAATGAGGTTCTAGCTCAAGAGGCATCAGTGGAGCTTATGAGTGCCGAAAGTGACGGAATTTTAGATGAAATTTTTAATCTTAACATCATTAATGCACCAACTAAAGGTGTTTGGGGTGGTAGATTTCTTACCGGTAACGTTGTAATTACAATGAGAGATTCTGCCTCTATCAAAATCATTACTGTAGATTTTGGTGATGGTAATACTGGTAAAGATGGTAAAGTTAGAAGTGGTAAGTTAATCTCTTACTTTACTTTTAAAGATGGCAAGTATATGGAGCAGAAGATGAAGTATGTAAACTACAAGGTAAATGGTTATTTACACGAAGGTTATATGCAAAAGAGCATCACTCGCGAAGTTGATACTAGAACTCAGATTGCAATTGTAAAAGAAGATATTAAGATTACTTTCCCAGATGGTACTAAGAGCAATCATCGTATCGCCGACATGACAAGAACATACAAGCATGGTGATCTTAATACTAATACTGATAATATTATTGAAACTTATGGCACAGTATCTTTCACTAATATTAAAAATGTAACATCTTCAAAAGTTATAAAAGAGACTGAGAAATTAATCTATAAAGTTGTTCCTGGAGAGATCGTGCAAGGCAAGGCTACCATGACTTATAGTACAGGTAAAGTAATCACTATAGATTATGGTGATGGAACAGCAGACAATACTGCTACTCTTTCAGATGGTACTAAGACATGGACAATAACTCTCAAGAAATAATTTTTTCAGAGTAATTGATAGAGCCGTACGATCCCCGTACGGCTTTTTTTATACTGTTTAAGAATTTATTATTTACCTTTGACTAATAGATAATTAAACCTAAATAAATAAAGAACAAAGTATGTTTCTAAAACCAAAACTAAAATTATTATTGGCAGCTCTTCTAATTTCAGCTGCACTTATCAGTTGTAAAAAGGATGAAGCTCCTCAACAAAGTCAATCTTACATCGAAAAAGAGTACATCTATGATGTTATGACAGATATTTACTATTGGTATAAAGATGTTCCTAAAAATGTAAATTTCAGTGGATCGCAAGACAATTTCCAATTCTTTGAATCACTTCTTGTTCAAAAAGATAGATGGTCATGGATGATGACAGGCGAAGAGTTTACTGAGATGGAGACTGGTGTTTATGAATCTTATGGTATGTCTCTTGATCAGCCAGTTGATTACTACCAAGATTATAGTATTAAGGTCAGATATGTGCATCCTAACTCTCCTATGAGTGAAAAAGGTGTTAAAAGGGGTTGGACTCTAACTCACTTAAATGGTGTGACTGTTGAGACGCTTATTAATAATAATACTATTAATCAAGTTTTAAGTCAAAGAACAAATAGCTTTACTTTCAGAGACTTAAACAACACACCTCAAATATTTAATGCTACAGCAAGAGTTATTAATACGCGCTCATCGCTAATTACAACTGTTTTTACTCAAGCTGACTTCCCTAATCTCCCTTATCCAGTAGGTTATTTTAACTACCTAACATTCAATGAAAACCTTCAATCAGATATCACAAATGCAATGTCAACTTTAAAGGCAGCAAATATTGAAGCATTGATTTTAGATTTACGTTATAATGGTGGTGGTGACGGAGATGTTATGCACTCTCTTGCAAACTTTATCGCTCCGGCAAGTGCAGAAGGTGAACTTTTCAGCAAAAAGCGTCATAATGATAGATATAGTTCTTGGGATAACGATCCTAAAACAATTATGTATATCAAAAGAACCGCTCAGTCGCTTAATCTTAAAAAGCTAATCGTTTTAACAACAGACGCAACTGCTTCTGCTAGTGAAGGCATCATTAATGGCCTTAATCCACTTATGCAGGTAATACAAATCGGAAGAACAACATATGGCAAGCCCAATGGAATGTACGTAATTCCTTATCCACAAGACGACTACGATAGTCCAGATTTCGTTATGCTTCCAATTAGCTTTTACACTGTAAATAAGATTGGTTTTGGTGAATTCGAAAATGGACTTATTCCAACTAATTCACGTCCAGACGATCTTTATCACGATTTTGGTGTAAATGAAGACTATATAAAAGCTGCTCTTACTTATTTGGCTACCGGACAATTCCCTCCGCTTCCAGCAGCTGCACCATTTGCAGTCAAATCATCAACTGGCAAACAGTTTCAAACTAAAGAGATGAGCAAAGGTTATGGTTATCTATTCGACAAACCTAAAAACCGTTAAGCTTTAGCAAGACTGTAGGTAGTAGCAATATAAATCCCGTTACAATCAGTAGGAGAATAAATGGCAAAACCCATTTGAACCACTTGTTGTACGGGATTCTTGCTATACCTAATACAGCAATTAAAACTCCCGAAGTTGGGGTTATCATATTTGTAAAGCCATCTCCAAATTGGAATGCCATTACTGTAGCTTGTCGAGAGACTCCTATCAAATCCGAAAATGGAGCCATAATAGGCATTGTGATTGCTGCTTTCGCACTCGCCGATGGAATTACAATGTTAATCAAAGTCTGTATTCCGTACATCAATCCTAGAGAGCTGATTTTACCAGCGTCATCCATAGCAGAGGCCATAGAGTGAAGAATTGTATCAATTACCTTTCCCTCTTCGAGAATAACAATTATTCCTGCAGCCAATCCAACCACCAAAGCAGCCGATAAAATATCTTTTGCACCTTCGGTAAGCTTTTTAACAATCTCGTCAGCGCTATAGCCAGCGGCAATTCCACTTAGTAACGCCATCGCTAAAAATAGACCAGATATCTCCCCAACATACCATCCATAACCCATTACACCTACTACAAGGAAAATAATTGTATAAAACAGTAAGTTTAATACATAGAAGTGCATTGATTTACGCGCAGCAAAGTATCCACTTATAGCAAAGGTTGCAGTTATGATTGGAATCAAAAAAGGAACATCGGTAATGCTATTTCCTATTTTAATTTGGCTATGCGCATAGAAAATTGAGAACAAAGTCAAAGTTATCAAGGCTATTCCATAACTAACCCAGGTGCTTTTTGTTGTGAAGTACTCAATTTTCTCCTCTTGCTCACCTCTTTGCTCTCTCCAGAACGCATCCTCATGATATACTGGAGATTTCGATGGGTCTCTTTTCACTTTTCGCGCATAAAGCAATACAAAAGTGATCATGATAAGGTTTAGAACTATCCAACAAAAAAATCTGTATTCAATACCCGAAAACATAGGTAGACCTGCAATGTTTTGCGCTATTCCAATTGTGAAAGGATTGAGGATTGCTCCAGAAAATCCTACATGGGCAGCAACATAAACCAATGAAACCCCTACAATAGAGTCATAACCCATAGAAATTGCTAAAGGTATCAGTAAAACTGCAAATGCTATTGTCTCTTCGCTCATTCCAAAGATAGCTCCAAAGAGACTAAACATCAACATAATTAAAACCAAAACGATATTATTGACTCCTATCTTTTTTATCAGTGAAAGTCTCTCAAGTTTAGAGGTAAACCTCAAGAAAGAAAATATACCGGCATCTATTGCTTTGCAAGAATTAACAACCCAAAAAGCAGCTCCAATTACCAAAATAAAGACGATAATCCCAGATTGTCTTGTGAATCCTTTATAAAACGCAGTTAATACTTGCCACGACTGCATCTGATTATCAACGTATCTAAACTCAACAACTTGCTTCTCAACTCCATTATCCACAACAGTCGATTTTACATACTCTCCTCCAGGAACAAAGATTGTTACAACTGCACTTATAACTATCAAAGAAAATATTATAACAAACGTGTGTGGTATTTTAAATTTCTTCATTTTGGTTAATTTATTTTTGCCCAAAATTATAAAAAGATAGTGGGATATTTATAAATTTGTATGATTCACCACTAAACAAAATACTGTTTCTGAGTTCTAATTTAGAATACTTAAAACCTCAAAACTCATATGAATACTTTTTTCAAAACCTTTACCTTCAAGATGTTTACTGCACTCTTATTAGTCTGCATGTTATCTGTTTCGACATCTAGTTACGCTCAAAGTGATTCAATTGCAAATAAAATAATCAAGATTGCTAAGACCGATAACCAAGCAATGAAGCACTTAGATGTTTTATCAAATAGATTTGGAGGTAGGTTATTAGGTTCTGACGCATATGAAAATGCGGCACTTTGGTGTGCAGATCAATTTAAAAAATGGGGGTTAGAGGTAATTTATCAAGAGGTTGGAGAGTTACCAGTCGGTTTTAATAGAGGTCCATGGTTTGGCAGGATGTTGAGTCACGATGGATTTGTTCTCCATTTTGCAACTCCTTCGTATACATCAGGAACCAAAGGAGTCCAAAGAGGTCATGTTGTTATGGAACCTAAGACTAGAGCCGAGTTTGATCGCATGAAGGGAAAACTAAAAGGGGCTTGGGTATTAATCACTGGCGAAAGTGAAGGGTGGCCAATTGACTATTCTGAGTATGCAGACACTTTGCGCTCTCAAATAATCGCAGAAAACTTGTCTATTAGTAGATATAACGATTCTGTTTCTAGAATTAATCGCGAGAGAAAAGGTGTGAACCCAATTCCACTTAAACAATTAAAAGATGCACCTGCCCTCTTTTACAAGGAGATGAGAGATGCTGGAATCTTAGGAACTATTCAATCTACAACTGTTCCAATTCGCGCCCTATACGACAGAAAAAATATTGAGTTCATGACTTTCGAAACTCTGCCTACTTGTCCAGATATTAAACTTGACGAGAAACAATTTAATATCATTCTTCAAAAGGTCAAGGAGAGAGAATATTTTCAACTCGAATTTGATATCAGAAATCACTTTAAACCAGGACCAGTTAAATATCATAATGTTATTGGCATTATTCGCGGAACTGAATTCCCCGATGAGTATGTAATGACAGGAGGACACCTTGATGCCTTTGATGTAGCAACAGGTGGTGTTGACGATGGATCGGGAGTGACTCCAAATATGGAAGCGGCAAGACTGATTATGCAAGCGGGAGGAAAGCCAAAAAGGAGCATCGTGTTCTGTTTGTGGGCAGGTGAAGAGTTTGGTTTATGGGGATCAAAGTATTGGGTCAACACCAATATGGATAAACTTGCTAAGGTTTCAAACTACATAAATCGAGATGGAGGTCCGACTGTGCCAACAAGTGTGACAGTGCCTGAAGCGATGTACGAAGATTTTATGAAAGTTTGTGAACCTCTCAACTCTATTAATTCAGACTTTCCATTCAAGGTGATTAAAAGACAGGGAGAGCCAAGACCTAGACCAAAAGATGCTGGTGGTTCAGACCACGCCTATTTTGCTATTAACGGTGTGCCTACAATAAGTTTCAATACTGCAGACCCTAAAGGTTATGATTTCAACTATTATGAAATTTGGCATACAGAGAGAGATACATACAACATGAGCATCCCTGAATATCAAGAGCACACAGCTGTTGTTCACGCTGTTGTTCTATGGGGACTAGCGAATCTCGATCACCTTCTTTCACGCAAAGGTCTGTACAAAGAGTAAATTAGTCAGATTACAATTGAAACTATCGAGCAACGCTATTAGATGATTTCGGCGTCTAGAGACGAGAGCCATCCTTGTCTGCCGTCAGCTATTTCGATGCGTCTCCACTGCCCTACCTCCTCTTTAATCAAAACTTTTGCACCTTCGTGCAAGATGAAGAGGTCCTTGCCAGACATGTCTGGTGTACTCTTTACTGAGACTACTGGATTTATCACAATAGCAGCGTCGCGTTGGTTAAAACTATGTTTTTGGCTCCATGCAAAAGAGATAGAGAAAAGAAGCAGTAATGCAAAGAAAATCGATGATAAGAAAGCGAGTTTTCGAAATCCTCTTCTATGACCATATCTATAGTAAAGAATTAATAATACTATTAATAGTAAAAAAATTATAGACATCATGCTCCAAGTATCCGATGAAAAGGAGTAATTAAGACTCTTAATCCAAGTGTAAATAATGAACTCAGGAACAGCATCAATTTTATCTATAGAAAATTCTCGAACAAGCTCAAGGTTGCTCTTTATATCTTCTCCCGCAGGATTAAGTTTAAGAGCCCTTTCATAGTACAAAATAGCCCTTGCATTATCTTTTAATTTAAAATAGGTATTACCTAGATTGTAAAATAATTGCCACGAAACATAACCACTCTTCTCTATTTCATTATAGGTTTTTAGTGCATCTTCGAAACGTCCTTGGGAGTAACTCTCTTGTGCAGATTTCCACATATCTTTAGCAGAGGAAGCTCCTGCACTAATCGATACAAGTAATAAGAGAGACGCACAAATTATTGATAAGAAGCTTTGTCTGTTATTTTGCGATATAATTTTATTCATGACCTTCGAATTAATTAGATTAAACATCTTCAAATTAAATAGATTATACTTCTTAAGTTATTACACTTCAAGACTAGAAATCAGAGCAATCGCCCTGTCATAATTTTTCTGCATCTCACCATTACCTGGATCTGGAGCATATCTTGCAAATTCACATGAATCAATAATTGATACAAGCTCATCAATACTTGACTCATTGATTCCTCTAGCTACTAATGCCAACTTGATATTCTCTTTACTCATATCTGCCATCTGTAACGCAAGTTTATCTGAACAGTATCCAAGGATAGCTCTGTGAAGCTCTTCATAAAAATCTGAATAGCGTTTCTCTCCAAGTAGCAGTTCTGCTTTTTTAAGTCTTGCTTTAGCAACCTTCAACGCTCGTTTATTTTTAATTCCAGCAACATCCTTGCTTCGTTCAATATGTTTTGCCAAAAATTTATCAGCGAAGAGTGAGCCACTAAGAATTAAGAGCAGAATTAGAAAGTACCAAATAGATCCAAAAAAGAACTGATTTCCTCTTGAAAGACCAGAATTTCCAGTCACTATATATCGAATATCTTCATTCAAACTTCTAACAGCTTGCTTATTAACAGATGCAGGCAACCCTTGAATCTGGGCTCCGCCGCCAACATCTTTTCCAACTTTCAAAACGACCTCCCCCGATGAGATTGTTACATAGCGTTTTTTTGAAATATCAAAATATGAGAACTCAACAGAAGGCAATTTATATTCGCCCTGTTTTCTTGGGATAAAAGGATATTCATACTGTTTGCTACCAGATATTCCCTTTCCTGAATTTCGGCTGTTATCAGTTATCTTCACATCATACGCCTCAAATTCGGCAGGAAGAGTGAATTTTGGAGCTTCCACAAGATTGATATTTCCTGCACCACTAACTGTAATTATCATAGAGACAGCTTCATTCGCATTTACAGAGTCTTTAT
>JACCEE010606122.1_pt1 | contig 11756 bp, 6 predicted proteins | sample 7449931 | NCBI WGS metagenome assembly JACCEE01 (sample SAMN15323457, study PRJNA562643) | freshwater metagenome | isolation source: river surface water | place: USA:Blue River Watershed | collected 2017-08-19 | reverse complement strand
TTTTCGGTTTGCTGATTTGTGTAATACTTATAAAGTTTAAGGGCATCTTGCTCCATTAAAAACGAAATATCCAATAACTCTACTTTTGTTTGTGTGGTGCGTTTGGTTAAGGCATTTTCAATATAAACCAATCCGTTGCCCGATGGGTCGAGCTGCACGGCCAGGTGGCCGTAGGTAAACCGTGTATTAAAAAAATACCGTTTATTGCTTATGTTTTGTGTCGCTTCGGCTGGTTTTGAGGCAAAGGTGTTTACATTCACCATAAACCGCTTGTTTTGTTCGTTGGTTATAATTAACTGATTTGTAACTGGTTCGTACCCATAATAATTTGTTAGGGGTTCGGGGAATGGTTCAATTAATAACCCTACGGGCGGTTGAACTAAGCTATAAAACTTAGCCATGCTAAGTTCGCGGTCTAACGTTAAGGGATTAAAGGCCTGTAACCCCGATTTGTATTGATACCAGTACATCCATACTTTATTGTCGAGCACCCCTAAAAAACAAGCATCCGAAAGCGAATCGCGGTTGCCAAAATCCTTTCGGGCTACCAAATTATTGTTATTAAGGTTATATACAGTAAGCCGGGTTTCTTTATTCCCCATGCTGGTTGAGGCTCCTTTTTCGTATGTCCCCGATATGGGCCGGTACCACATTTCGTGTAATATAAGGTATGTGCTATCGTGTTGTTCCCATATTGCGGCATCTAAAACCTTGTCGAATAGTTTTATCTGGGCTTTTAGGGGCATTATGCTTAATGTCAGTACAATTGCCGAAATTAGTTTTATAAGGTTCATTATCAGTGAGTTTTGGTTAAAAACGGACGCTGGCTTGTTGGGTTTTTATAACCCACCTAAAATACAAATTTTAACGGCATGGTGGCTTTAATATGCTACTTTTTTACCAATGAATACCCGTAAACCAGTTTGCTGATTATTAAATCGTTTGCGTACCCATTCACCGGTAAAAATTCCCCATTCATCGAAAAAGTTTAGCATAACAACCGCCATTGGTGCACCTTTGAATAAATTTAGTTTTTGGCGCAACTTAATTGAATTTATTACGTCTATTGAATGTTTTATTAACCCTTATATAAACCCTTTTTCTAAACCAATGAACTCAAAAAAATTATTCATTAAGCATGTTTTCTTGTCCTTAGCATTGCTTGCAATGCTGCCTGTTGTTGCCAGTGACGATTATAACTTTGGCGAATACCGTAAAATTTCAGGATTAGTGGTGGACCAAGATAATAAAGAACCTCTTATTGGCGCCACCGTGTATGTGGTGGAGCTAAAATCGGGTACGGCCACCGATATCGATGGCAAATTCCTGATAAAGCTGCCCGAAGGTAAATTTACCTTAACCGTATCGTACATTGGCTATAAAACTACCACCCAAAGTGTTATGGTTAAAAGCGATATGAACCTTACCATTGCACTCGAAAAAGACAGTAAAACCATTGACGATGTGGTGGTTATTGCTAAAAAAACCGATGAAAATGTGACCCGCACCGAAATGAGTGTCGAAAAGCTTAAAATTCAGGAAATTAACTCTATTCCGGCCCTTATGGGCGAGGTTGATGTTATTAAGGCCATTCAACTTCTGCCGGGCGTGCAACCCATTGCCGAGGGCGGCTCGGGCTTTAGTGTCCGCGGTGGAAATATCGACCAAAACCTTATTCTTCTTGATGAGGCTCCGGTGTATAATGCCTCGCATCTTATGGGATTTTTCTCGGTGTTTAATAACGATGCCGTTGATAATATTGAGCTCTACAAAGGCGATATTCCGGCCGCGTATGGTGGTAGGCTGGCCTCGCTGCTAAAGGTTGAAATGGCCGAAGGTAGCCCCGATGGTTTTGGCATGAAAGGGGGTATTGGTACCATTTCGAGCCGATTAACCCTTAGCGGGCCTATTGGGGGTAATACTACGTATATGCTGGCAGGGCGTCGCTCGTATGCCGATATGTTTTTGCCCTTTGCCAGTAACGAGAATATTCGCGATGTGACACTCTATTTCTGGGACCTTAATGGTAAAATAAGGCATCGCATTAATAACCGCAACGTTATTACCATTAGCGGATACATGGGTAAAGATGAGTTTGGCCCCCCCGAATTTCAGTTTGGCTTTGGTAACAAGGTTACCAGCATAAACTGGACCCACGCTTACAGCGAAAATGTGATATCAAAAGTTACCGGTTTTTATTCAAACTACGGCTATAAAACTTCATCGAAAAGTAGCGATGCTAGTACCTTTTTATGGAAATCGAACGTTCAGGATTATGGCTTGCGGTACGATAATACCGTTTTGCTCGACAGCGAAAATACCATCAAATTTGGGCTTAGTTCAACCTTGCATAAATTTAACCCGGGTATTGTTACCGGTGGCGGCGAATCGCTGTTTAACGAATTTAAACTTGCCGAAAGTTCGGCCCTTGAGTGGGGATTATATGGCTCAAATACTCAGGATATTGGCGAAAAACTAACCTTAAAATATGGTCTTAGGTTTTCAATTTTTCAGAATGTTGGTCCCGGAACGGTTTATAATTATAACGAAAACTACGAAATGACCGACAGTACCAATTATGGCCGGGGCGATGTGTATAACGTGTTTCAGGGTCTCGAACCCCGTTTGGGTATCGTTTATAAACTGAACGATGTATCATCGGTTAAGGCCAGCTATTCGCGTACCCGTCAGTATGTGCATCTGGCATCAAACTCCACCGGAGGTACACCATTCGATATCTGGATTCCTTCAAACCCAAACATTAAACCCCAAATATCTGACCAAATTGCGTTGGGCTATTTCCGTAATTTTTGGTTTAACCAAATTGAAACTTCGGTTGAATTCTACTATAAAGACATGCAAAACACCCTCGACTTTAAAGACCATGCCCAAATGCTTTTGAACCCTTACCTCGATGGTGAGTTCCGCACTGGTACCTCAAATTCGTATGGTGCTGAGTTTTACGTAAAAGTCGATTTCGAAAAACTGAGCGGTTGGGTAAGTTATACCTTATCAAAAACAGTGCGCGATATTCCATTGGTGAATAATGGCGTTGAATACGTGGCTCCCTACGACCGGCCTCACAATCTCAGCATTGTGTTAACCTATAAAATATCGCCAAGGCTCGATGCCTCATTAAATTGGGTATATGCCTCGGGAACCCCCATGACAATACCATCGGGTAAATACGAACTCGAAAACTCGCAACTGGTATTTTATGGGGCCAGCGACCGAAACGACTATCGTATGCCCGATTACCACCGCCTCGATTTAGGATTGAATTATGTGTTGAATAAAAATCAAGACCAGCGCTGGCACCACGAACTAAATTTTTCGATTTATAATGCCTATGGCCGCCATAATGCCTGGACAATTAATTTCCCTCGTAACAAGGAAACCGGGCAAACCGAGGCCGAATTAACGTACCTGTTTTCGGTCATCCCATCAATAACCTACAACTTTAAATTTTAATTCGACCATGAAACCATTAAAATATTTTTATAGTATTGTGTTATTAGCCACCGTTTTAGCTTCGTGTACCGAGATTATTCCACTTGAAGAGAACGGTTCGCTTGAAACCCGCCTGATTGTTGATGCCACTGTTACCAATGAATACAAAGCGCATTTGGTAAAATTAACTCATACCCAACAGCTTAGCCAAAATGGCAGCAACCGGGTGTCGGGGGCTTATGTAAGGGTTTACGAGAACGAGGTTGAACACCTTTTTACCGAGGTTGATACCTTGCCGGGTTATTATTATTCCGAGCCTTTTGCTGGCATCTCAGGAAACACCTACACCCTTAAAATTGATAGTGTCGATATTAACAATGATGGCCAACCTGAAACCTACACCGCGGTATCAACCATGCCAGGGGTGTTAACCATCGATTCGGTAGGATACGAATATGTGGTTAAATGGGAATCGACCTCGCTTAAATGTTATGCCTGGGACCCCATTGAGGAAAACTATTACAATTTTAGGGGTTACAAAAACGACACGTTGATTACCGATAGCTTGCCCGAATATGGGTTTACCGATGACTTAATTTTTAACGGTAACTATACCAATGGCATTGAATGCTTGTTTTTACGCGATGAAAAAACCGATGAGTATGTGCGTAAAGGCGACACGTTAACCCTTGTTATTGAAAATATTACTGCGCAACACTACGATTACTTGTCAACCTCAATGAGTGTGTATTATGGTTACAACCCTATGTTTGGCGGATTACCGGCCAATGCAACTACCAATATTGATAACAATGCTTTGGGAGTTTTTAGGGTGTTTACCACTTCAAAAGCCTCGGTGGTGGTAACTGCCGATATTCCACGCAAAAACTAATAACCGCAGGTTATAACCCCTAAAACAAAAAACTCACTGGTTTGGCCGGTGAGTTTTTTTTATGGCTGATGAGTAAAGTAAAGCTCAAACCTACCTGCCGGTAGGTAGGGTTTAAAGCTCAAACCTTAAATTAGGTTATAAGCTTCGGAAATGTATATGAAATGGTGGTTGGGCAATTTTAGCTTTTAGGTTTTTGTTGCGTATTTGAATGTAAATTTCGGTCCCTTCGTTCCAGAACCCCTTTTTCAGATACGCTAAACCTAACCCGCAATTAATGAGCGGCGACATGGTGCCCGAGGTTACCTCGCCAATAATATTACCGTGGGCATCAACCACAGGGTAGCCCTGACGAGGAATGCCTTTATCTTCCATTAAAAATCCTTTCAAACGGGTTTCTACACCATTGTTTTTTTGTTGTTCCCACAAAGCGCGGCTTATAAAATTATTGCCCTCGGTAAATTTGGTTATCCATCCTAACCCGGCTTCAATGGCTGTTGTTTTATCGTTTAGTTCGTGGCCATAAAGGCAAAATCCGGCTTCAAGCCTTAACGTATCGCGGGCTCCAAGTCCAATGGGTTTTATGCCAAATTCGGCACCGGCTTCAAAAATGGCATCCCAAAGTTTAGGACCATCGGCATTGGCCACATACACTTCGCATCCACCAGAGCCGGTATAGCCGGTGGTCGAAAAAATGGCATCTTTTATACCAGCAAATTCGCAGGTTTGAAAGGTGTAATAAGGCATATCTACCACGTTGGCATTGGTAAGTTTTTGCATCGCTTTAAGCGCCAAAGGCCCTTGAATGGCTAATTGGCAAATTTCATCCGAGGCATTTATCAGGTCTTTTCCAATTTCCATCCCCATTTGTTGGGCTTGTTTTACACACCAGTTCCAATCTTTCTCAATGTTGGCGGCATTTACTACCAAAAGGTAGGTTACTGTATTTAGCCGGTAAACCAGTAAATCGTCAATAATACCACCTTGTTCGTTGGGGAAACAACTGTATTGCACCTTGCCATCGAATAAATCGGCTACGTTGTTTGAGGTGATGCGTTGCACCAAATCAAAGGCTTTGGGCCCTTTAACCCAAAATTCGCCCATGTGCGATACATCAAAAACACCAAGTTTTTCGCGCACAGCAAGGTGTTCATCTTTAATGCCCGAATATTCAATGGGCATGTTATAACCGGCAAATTCCGACATGCGGGCTCCCAGTGCAATATGATTGGTGGTAAAAGGTGTGGTTTTCATTGACGTGTTTTTTTTTGTCGATAACTTATTTATATTATTAAAAATCAATTATTTACTAAATGAAAGTTTGGAAATACTTGACGGTTCAAATGTAGTATTATTAATGGCCAAACCGGTGGTTAAAAAACCTTTTTGAAAACAGAAAATCAGCAATAAATTAAGTATTACACCACGCTTCAACCCTAAAATGGGTGTTAAAACCCGGCTGATACCGCTGGTTGGTATCAAAAAGCCAGGTCCAGTGGTCAAGCTTTTTATACCCATCAAAATGTGCAAACACCAAGGGGTTAGTTTGCGCTATTTTATTGCGAATTGTTATCGACAGTTCGGTTACATCGGTAATTATAAGGGCTTTACCTGCTTTAAGCCAGGTTACATGGTTTTGTTGAATGGTTTGCCTTATGGCCGACAGCTTGTCTTGGGTTACGCTAAATTTATCTTTTAAATAATCGCACAGTAAAATATCGAGTTGGTTTAACAGGTTTACCGATATTATGGCATCGTATTCGGCGGTATTAAAGGGTTGGGGAACTTGGGTTAATAACGTGCAAAAATTTGGAAATGTGGTTGCGTTTACCGCCAATTGAACCGTTCCACCTGTTAAATCGCATTTAGCAAAGTGCACGTTGGGGGTGTTTTTGTACTTATGTAACACGACGGCCGGATGGCAAATATCGTACAGCGTTATGTGGCAACCTTTGGCAACAAGGGCTTCTAGCGGAATGTCGAGCAACCATCCGCTTCCGAGTATGGCAATATTCTGAGCCTGAGTATGGGTTACAAATGTTTCAATAGTTTGGTGGCATTTGGTAAGATGCGGTTCCCAATTTGCCTGCTCGCGCCGGTAACGTGTCATAATACCATTTTGGTCGGTTACGTACCCTGCTGCCCTTTCGGGTGTTTGCCATTTGTGCCAAAATGATAATATTGATACCATGAATTGAACGGTTTATCAAAAAATACAGATATGCCCACCAAACATATACATTTTTTTAATACTTTAGACCAAAAGTACAGCAGTTGAAACAGTTTCGATTAATCATATTTTTTATAATACTGGCCGTTTCGGGCATGGCGCAAATGAACCAGGCCGAACGTAAACAGCTTAAAACCGCCAATAATTATTTCGATAACGAGGAGTTTGCCAAAGCTCTGCCTATTTATCTTAAACTTAACGAAACCGTTGACGATTATAACATTAAATACCGCATTGGGGCTTGTTACCTTAATACGCAGTACGATAAACTAAATGCCTTGCCTTACCTTGAGGAGGTTAGTAAGATAAAGAACATTCAAATTCCCATAGCAGTATATTTCGATTTAGGTACTATTTACCATTTTATGTACCAGTTCGAAAAAGCGATTTCGTATTTTCAAACCTATGTCGATTTGGGGCGTAAAGATGAGTTTGCCGATGCCAACACCATGGCCCAGGCCAACCGGATGATTCAGGTTTGCCGAAATGCCATTAGCATTACTACACAGGCCTTTAATGTCGAGATTAAAATATTACCCGCCTCCATTAATACCCTGGAGTCGGAATATTGCCCCATGATATCGGCCGATGAGCAAGTAATGGTGTATATGCAAACCATTGGACTAATGGACGATGAAAATGCAAAAACCAATATTTTAATTAGTACCCAAACCTCCGATGGGCAATTTAGCGACCCCGAAGTGCTAAAAATTGAGCATCCCGAAAAATTTAAGGACGAACCCATTGCCTTGGCAGGGTTGTCGAACGATGGCCATACCATTTTTTTAAACATTGGCCGAAACAATGAAACCGATATTTACATGGGCGTGATTCAGGGTAATACCATTGCTCAACTTAAAAAGCTTCATAAAAATATTAATAGCGACTTTTACGAAGGACGGGTTAGTTTATCGTACGATGGCACCGAGTTGTATTTTGTAAGTAACCGTCCTGGCGGTTTGGGCGGTACCGATATTTATAAATCGAAACTTAACCGAAAAGGCGATTGGGGGCAACCCGTTAACCTTGGGCCAGTTATTAATACACCATATAACGAAAACTCGCCCTTTATGCACCCCGACAACCAAACCCTTTATTTTAGCTCCGAGGGGCATAAAACCATTGGCGGTACCGATATTTTCTTTAGTAAATTTACCAAAGAAGAATGGACCGAACCTAAAAATATGGGATTCCCCAATTCAACCAAAGACGATTTGTATTTTGTACTTAATGCCAATGGCCAAACCGGCTATTTTTCATCGTCAAAAAACAATGTTTACAACAAACATAATATTTTTAAAGTCAGCTTTAAAGACCCTATACCCCTTACCCTGGTTAAAGGAACCATTAAAACCGGGACTCCACCCAAACCTATTTCGGCCAAAATTAAAGTGTACGACCACGAAACCGGGCTCTTGGTAAAATATGTATATAGCCCCGACCCCCTTACCGGTAAGTATTTGCTAATATTTCCGCCAGCTAAAAATTACGATATTATTGTTACCGCCGACAATTTTCTGCCCCAGCATATTAACATTCACATTCCGTATCAAACCTATTTTTATGAACTTTTTCAGGAAATTTCGCTCGATTTGATTAAGGTTAACAACAAAGTTATTGGCGAAAAGGTGATAGTGAATAACATGTTTTACGATTTATATAAAACCACTTCGGCCGATTCTATTATTCAAACCCTGCCTAAAGACCCCCAATATTACGACCATTTGCTGGAGTTAGTTGAGACAATTATTCAAACTACCGATTCCATAAAACTATCCTATCCCGACATCACACAGGAGAACCGCACAAAAGACCAAAGCCTTGATAAGCTTCTTAATTTAGTTGAAGAGGCAATTGAAACCACCAACCCGGTTACCCTAAAAATTCTTGATGCCAATGCCGCACAACAGGATAAAATTAACCAAAACCATTTTTACATTAACGGCGATAAAAACCAGTCGAGAGAGCGTGTAATTATTGGTAACGATACCTTATATACCGCTCCTACAGTGTATTCAAATAAATACAACAGCCAAACCGAACCCGACTTAACCCGCGAGTTTCAGAAAAAAACCAACGAAATTATCAACTTTAAAGCCTCCGACCCCGCTAAACGGCGTTATGTCCATCAATATACGGTTTACTACGACTTGAATCAGTATGAGGTTAAAGCATCTGAAAAACAACAGCTTAATCAAATTGCCCAAATACTTTTAGACAATCCAACCCTTGGAGCCGAGATATATGGTTTTGCCGATGCCGTTGGCGAACCTGAGTACAATTTCGATTTATCGAAAAAAAGAGCCCAATATGTTTTAAACTACCTTTTGAATCAAAAAGTGCCATCGCGTAAATTTATTGCCAAAGGTTATGGCGAGGTGAGCGAGTTTAAAAATAAGGTCGAAAACCAGCAATACCGCAAAGTTGAGATTCGCGTATTTGAAGTTATAGAATGAGGGGATTGAGTACCATATTACAACGTATTTTTTACCTGGTAGCATTTTTAATGTTAGTGCTACCTAACGTGGTAAAGGCACAATACTCCGAATACGAGGTAAAGGCAGCTTATATTTTTAATTTCGCAAAATTTATCGATTGGCCTCAGGGTTCGGGCACAAGTGCCGATACTATTTCATTGGCTATTTATGGCGATGACCCTTTTGGTATTATCCTCGAAAAAACCATGGTAGGCCGTCAGGTGAAAGGCAAATACTGGAAAATTATCAGAATTAAGCAAATAACCGGGAACGAGAACTTTAACATTGTCTTTATCTCGGGACGCGGGCCTTACGAGGCCTTAAAAATAGTTGAAAAACTACATGGTAAACCTATTTTAACCATAGGCGATGAAATTGAAGGATTTTGTGAATTTGGGGGAATGGTGAATTTTACCCCACAGTTCTCAAGTCAACAATTCGAAATTAACAACGAGGTGGCCAAAGCGGCCAAACTTATTATTAGCCCTAAGCTGTTGGTCCTTTCAAAAATTATTTCCAAAACCGAAGATGAGTTTTAATAATTTATCCATACGGATTAAAATAATCACCATTATCATTGTAATAAGCCTTACCTCGCTTTTACTTGCTGGTCTTATTTTTTATGCGTACGATAAATCACAATATGAACTCTCCGCATTGCGGGCTCTAAATATTCAAGCTGAAATTATAGGTAATAATAATACGGCCAATTTGGTGTACAACTCGCCCGCCGATGCCGGTTCGGTTTTAAACACTCTGGCGGTTGATAAAAATATTAAAGTTGCCCGCATTTACGATAAAAACAAACTGGTATTTGCCGAGTACGTTAAAGAACCCAAATACAAAGGAACCAATTTGGATTTTATTGCCTTGCAAGACACGTTTGCCTTTGTAAATAAATCGTTGCTCATTAACAAGTGTATTATTCTTGATAATGAGATTATAGGTTTTATATACTTGCATTCAGGGCTTGATGATTATAACCAGCGGATAACCAACTTTTTAAAGGTTTTTATTTTAATCCTTATTACAGCCTCGGTTATTGCGTTGTTACTTTCAATGCGGTTACAGTATTTTATTTCGGCACCCATTATTAGGTTAACCGATACCATGCGGGGCATTGGCGAAAGTAAAAACTACGATGTGCGTATTAAAAACTCGGCTACCGATGAAATTGGACAACTTATTACCGGGTTTAATAACATGATTGAGCAAATTAGTAAACAAAGTCAGGCCCTTAATTTAGCCAAAGAGCAAGCCGAAGCCTCGGCTAAAATTAAAGAACAGTTTTTAGCCAATATGAGCCATGAAATTCGGACTCCAATGAATGGTATTATTGGTATGGCCCGACTTTTAGAGGATACCCCCTTAAACAAAGACCAAAAAAAATATCTTGAAAACATTATTACTTCATCCGATAATTTGTTGGTGATTATTAACGACATTCTCGATTTTTCAAAAATTGAAGCCGGTAAACTCGATTTCGAAAACATTGAATTCGATTTGCACGAGTTGGTTAATAAACTCGATGTTACCTATTCAGCAATTGCCGAAAATAAAAAACTCTATTTTAAAGTTAACATAGGCGAAAAAGTACCGCATTTTGTATTAGGCGACCCTACCCGTTTAACCCAAATTCTAACCAATTTATTATCGAATGCTATTAAATTTACCAATAAAGGTGGTATCTCGTTTTTTGTTAAAGTAGTGTCAATATCAAAAACAAAGGCCAATCTGAATTTTGCTGTAACCGATACCGGCATTGGTATTCCGGCCAACAAAATCACCGAAATATTCTCAAGTTTCTCGCAAGCCAGCAATGTTACCTCACGTAAATATGGCGGAACAGGTTTAGGGCTAACTATTTCAAAACAGTTGGCCGAGTTAATGGGCGGGCAAATCTTGGTCGAAAGTATTGAAAATACCGGTAGTGTTTTTACCTTATCGTTAACCTTTAATATTGGAAAAGGCCTGTTAGCCGATACTAAGAACCATGAGCAGTTATCCGACCAAAACCTTAAAAACACCCATCATGCCCACATTTTGTTGGTCGAGGATAATGAAATAAACCAATTGTTTGTAAATACATTATTAAAGTCGAAATATAACGTTACCACCGCCAATAATGGCTTTATGGCCTGTAGCCTTATTGAACAAAACCAGTTTGATATTATACTAATGGATTTACACATGCCCGATATGGATGGGTACGAAGCAACCCGTGCTATTCGTAAAATGGATAATCCGGCCAAAAACAGTATCCCAATTATTGCCTTAACTGCGGCGGCCATTAAGGGCGAGCGTGAACGATGCCTCGAAACAGGAATGAATGATTATATTTCAAAACCTTTCGACCCAACCAATTTATTTCATCTAATTGAAAAATACCTTAACGTAAAGTCAAATACAAAACCAGCCGAGGGTAAACCATCAAAAGCCAATAAAAAACAGTATCATTTTAAATGGGTCGATTTAACCTACATCCAATCCATTGGGCAAGATGATGGTAAATTTCAGAACGATTTATTGCGTATTTTTAAAGATCAAATCCCCATTTTTATTAGCGAATTAGTCTCCCAATTGCATAACGCCGACTATCAGTCGTTGGCAGCTACAGCGCATAAAGCAAAGTCATCGGTGGCACTTTTGGGGGTAACTAAGCTGCAACGTTCAATGGAGGAACTCGAATTTAAAGCTAAAGCACAAGTCG
>JACCEE010906306.1_pt1 | contig 11758 bp, 10 predicted proteins | sample 7449931 | NCBI WGS metagenome assembly JACCEE01 (sample SAMN15323457, study PRJNA562643) | freshwater metagenome | isolation source: river surface water | place: USA:Blue River Watershed | collected 2017-08-19 | reverse complement strand
GTAGAAATTTAAAAGCCTTAATTGGCGAAATAATACAGCTTTTTGAACAAGGATCTACAATAGTAGAAATTTAAAAGCCTTAATTGGCAACCATCAGAAATATCTGAAAGACAGAATCTACAATAGTAGAAATTTAAAAGCCTTAATTGGCAATTAGAGAGAAACAAGAGTGTTATAAATCTACAATAGTAGAAATTTAAAAGCCTTAATTGGCTACTTTCATAATAATTCGGGATTTTCGATCTACAATAGTAGAAATTTAAAAGCCTTAATTGGCCTATGGAAAATAAAGAATTGTTCAAATCTACAATAGTAGAAATTTAAAAGCCTTAATTGGCAAGCTTTAAACTCTTTATCTTCGTTTTATCTACAATAGTAGAAATTTAAAAGCCTTAATTGGCTAGTGGATAAGAAAATACAAGAAGCAATATCTACAATAGTAGAAATTTAAAAGCCTTAATTGGCACTTTCGCTAACAATTACTGGCAAATCATCTACAATAGTAGAAATTTAAAAGCCTTAATTGGCCTTTTTTTAAACTATTCCAACCTAATTCATCTACAATAGTAGAAATTTAAAAGCCTTAATTGGCTAACTATTCCAGAGTTACGCGCTGTAAATCTACAATAGTAGAAATTTAAAAGCCTTAATTGGCCAGCAACTGCTGTAATTAAAGGAGATCCAATCTACAATAGTAGAAATTTAAAAGCCTTAATTGGCAAAAATTTAATTTCATTCATTCTGTAAAATCTACAATAGTAGAAATTTAAAAGCCTTAATTGGCGTAATATTTGCATCAATGTAGCATAGATCTACAATAGTAGAAATTTAAAAGCCTTAATTGGCCGCTTTGAAGTTCTAAAGCATCATTTCATCTACAATAGTAGAAATTTAAAAGCCTTAATTGGCTTAACCACCATATTATAAATTCTACAGTATCTACAATAGTAGAAATTTAAAAGCCTTAATTGGCTACCACTAGCACCGCCCCCAGCTTTATATCTACAATAGTAGAAATTTAAAAGCCTTAATTGGCAAGGATAAAAAACCGTTTATGTATCCGTTATCTACAATAGTAGAAATTTAAAAGCCTTAATTGGCATAGGAGGTAGATGGGGAAAAGTAGTATCTACAATAGTAGAAATTTAAAAGCCTTAATTGGCTAACTAAAGAACAACGCGACAATATTACATCTACAATAGTAGAAATTTAAAAGCCTTAATTGGCGAGTTTCTAACAAAATTTACGCTTTCAAATCTACAATAGTAGAAATTTAAAAGCCTTAATTGGCTCTAGTGAGTACAAAAGTACAATAAAAGTGTTTGAAATCAAGGAGTTTGGAAAATAATTTTGAAATAATTTACCCTCCCCTTTTTTATAAAAAATTGACACTAAGTTTTTAATTACTTGATAATAAAAGTTTTAGAAAATAAAATTTGATTTTATAATATTTAAACAGGCTAAGGTTTGCTATATAAAAATCAAATCTTTGTCGATTAAGCCCGCGCTTCCGTATCTAACGGTATCATCATGATTGGCTTTAAACAAATAAATGCTGTCGCCTGGTTCAAATTGTTTTTTAAATTTTTGTTCAATCTGGCTTTGAACTATATCTAAAATACGTTTAGAATTTTGGATTTCAAATACCGAAAACTGAACTCTTACTCCATATTTCTCTAAAAATTTAGAAAATCGAGTACGTGTTTTATTGTTGGTAATATCGTAAGTTATTATAATTACATTTTGCATAAATAGTGGTTTTAGTAGTTAAAATCGGGATAATTTTCTATACTTTTTCGTCCCATAAAACAACGATAATATTGTTGAATGTATTGGTAAATAGTGGATTTATGCTGAATAATAGCCTCGAAAAAAGTTTGAGTATATACTTTACGTTTATCCGATTTTAGATAAAAAGCATTTTTATGTAACTCGAAATCCGTTGGTTTAAAAGTACCGTATTTTATAGCTTTACGAATTTGATGATCGATAATACACCTAAATGGTTCCATTAAATCGCAAATTAAACTTTTCCGCCTAAACCATAATTGATGATATACACCCATGTAGGGATCAAAACCAAATAAACGCGTATTACACTCGATATAATTAAATAACATGGTATAGCCAATATCCAATATAGCGTTTAAAGTATCCGTTTTAACTCTTGGAAACCTTCCTTTCCAATCGGTAAACTCAAAATAAGCTCCAAAAAATAATTTAGCATTTTTACCCTCAATACCCATTAATTCTCTGTAATCGTTTACTAATGTAATAGCATTTAAACTATTATTTAACTGCTTTACAGCAAGAGTTACTGCATCGGATTTTTCGCGAGTTTTTTTTAGCAATTCCAACTGATTATTAGTTTTGTTAGCAATTAAGTGTTGTGCAATAGCTAAATTACCTTTAGTTTCTTCAAATTGTTTTTTACGCAATAAAAAATTAGCTTCTGCCATGTTTCCGAAATAAAAAACCGGACGAAAATTGGGTTTCATCACCACCAAAGGAATTCCGTTTTTGTTGCAATGCTCAATTAAAGCGGTAGTGATAGTGGTATGTCCAACAATTAATAATGCCATAATTTTAGGGAAAGGCAATTTGGTAATTGCCTTATTGGTTTTGGTGTCCTCCAACAATAATCTACCTGCCGAAACCTTTAAACTTTGGTGTTCCATACCATTAATCACAAACAAACTACGGTTTTGTATATCTTTATGCGTAAACATGGTCCAAATCGGTTTTATCGCAAAGTGCAGCGTAAATACAACGTTTGCACTTTTCGGGATTAACATTTATTTTTTGTTCAAAATCAAATCGAGCAATTTTTTTGATATGATTTTTTAATTCGATTATTTCCTCTGGTTTAGGTTTGGCAATCGAAATGCGTTGATTATTGGAGATTGAATGAAAATACAATTCTTTTACTTCATATCCCATTTCCTCCATTGCCAAAAACTGTGTCCAAATTTGATAATAATAACCCCTATAAATAGTAGTGAGTTTATACTTGCGTTCCACTAAAATTTTATCGTTTACAAAATATTGATCAATTTTGCCATACATCCCTAACATATTGGATATTACATAAATTCCATTTAAAACTTTTTTAGATTGCTTGGTAGGATTTTTATCTACCCTATCGTGTGCTTCTTTACCTTTTTGTTGAGGTAAAGCACTAAAAGTTTCCTCCTTATTGTTATCAAAAACCTGATGTAAATACACGGAATACGGACAAAAAACAAAATCATTTAAATAAGAAATAGGCATAAAAAATTCCATAGGCTATAGTTTTATCAATATGTCAAAGAGCGATTTTATATTTTGTAAAGTATTATTTTTTTAACCTCATTTTTGTGCGATAAAAATAGCTTGTCAAATTATTTTTTTCTTTTTACTTTAAGTTCTATTTGTTTTAAACTATCCAGATAGGCTTTTTCCACGTCACTTAAAGTTTTAGTTTGGTACTTCCTAAATTCCAATTTAGCTTTTTCTTCTGCCTGAATTTGACTAATTTTTCCTGCGTTAGATAAAACTTTACGTCCTGTAGATTGCATAATTTTATCCAACTCTTCAATATAATCTATCATTCTCATTGATTTTTGTTCAATGGCATTAATCTCTGCCAAATCGAAGTAAGCCGACACCAAATTATTTAGCACTTTTAATTCTTCCACTCGCAAATAATTTTTAGCAATTAGGGCTTCCGCCTGAGTAGGCTGTGTTCCTTTAAAATTGCTTAAGCCTGCAAAAGGTTTGTCGGAATCTACTCTAAAATAAATCACTTCGGCGGCAGTTTGACCATGCGCAGCAAAATGTAATTTGTTTTGCACTATTTTAAAAAACGTAACACTTTCTTCCGCCTTGGGATTATAATCAACAGCTGTAGCATATAAATCTAACACCTGACGATACATTACCTTTTCACTACTTCTAATATCTCGAATAGTATCTAAAAGTTCTTTCCAATAATTTCCGCCACCTAGATTTTTCAAACGTTCACTATCAACCGTAAATCCTTTTTTAATGTATTCTTTTAATCTTTCGGTTGCCCAAATCCTAAAAGTGGTTGCGGTTTTCGAATTTATTCGGTAGCCTAGAGAAATAATCATGTCCAAATTATAAAACGGCAATTCACGTGAAACTTGTCTATTTCCTTCGGTGTGAACTTGTCGGAATTTCCGACAAGTTGCTAATTCATTTAGCTCTCCTTCAGAATAAATATTCTTGATATGCTCAACAACATTCGTACGAGAAGACTGAAACAATTCAGCTATTTGCTGCTGGCTCAGCCAAATATTCTCATCTTGCAGCTTCACCTCTATTTTAGGTGTATTATCACTAGTTTGATAGATAATTATTTCGTTCATTTCACTACTTTTAGGATTGTACAAAATTTAACCAATATTTATTGCTTTTTCTTTGATTTTTTTGATGAAAATGTTTTCAATTCACTTTGCCATTTTTCTTTGTCAGACAACCATAAATCCCACTCTTTATCAGATATAAACAAATCTAAATCTGTACCTTTTTCAAATTTTGGTTTTCCATCCTTTACCCATTGATGTATGTGGTTATACATTACAATTCCTTTACGAGCAATATTGTAAGCACCATTAGCATCAGCATCTTTTGGTAACTTTGGATTTTCTTGCTTTTCGTATAAACGTGAATCAAAATGATTGCCTTGTTCGTCCCTTGCAGGTGAAAGTAAAAAGTTATCACTCTGTCCTTTTGAAACATCTCCCGAGTTACGAATTTGTTGTATTGTATCAATTACAAATCTTAATGTTTCCCATGCCGTATGCTCATTAATTTTTGGCAACTCCTTTCCTTCCTCTATTTGTTTTTTTAAGGATTTTGATTTGTCAAAGTTAACAAACAATTGATCTAATAAAGTTTTTAAATCTATAGCTTCAATAATAAATTCATTTTTATCCTTTCCTCTTTTTGCACGATAACGTTCTAAAGATTTACCATTTTTACCAGACCACAAAGTCCATGTTTTTTGTGTGTTTTCATCCTTGTACTCGAAAAAGTAATCGCCATTTTCATCAACACCAATCTTATCAAAGATTTTAAGAATTTCATTTTTAATCGCCTCTTCACTTCCTTTTTTTAAATAAATGGTTTTTCGCCATCCTGTAACGGGGTCGGTTACGGAAGTGTAATTAGCACGACAGTATAACATTACGCCTACTTGCTTTCTATTTTCAATATCTCCAAAATTACTTACGAGTGGAGTTAATTGTAGTGCCTTAGTAACAGAACCTATCTCTCCATTATTTGCATTTTTATCTACCAAATAATTTAACTTTTTAGCCAATGCTAATTCAAATTTTTGATAGACACTTTGCTCAAATTTTTGCCTGCTGCGTTTGAAGCCTGTGTTCAAATCTTCCAAAACAATAAAAGTTGGCTTGAAGTTTCCGTTCTCATCTTTCATTTTTTGAATAACCTCATGAACAACCAATGAGATATAACCGTCTTTCAGATTGGCTATATTTCCTTTTTGCTGCCAGTTTTCTTGTTTTTTTCTTCGTAATTCTGCTGCATCATTTATTGCTTTTAGATAATCCTTTTTATTAATTATATCCAAATGATTTTGTTCAATAATTTCACCATTAGCATTTAACAATGAATAATAAATCAAATGCTTTTCACCACGGTCAATTCCGAGGAATTGAATGTCGGTTGTTTGTGTAAAATTATCGTTTACGATTTCACTTACTTCTCTTTTTTCATTTGATTTAAAGTTTAAAATTATTGGACAATGGAAAAGAAATTTATTAGCTGTAAATCTGCGATTAGATACAATAGGGTATTTAAATTTATCTTTTAACTCTTTGTAATGATGTCCCTCTTCCCTGCCATTATCAAACTTTGGTTTATATTCAATGCTCTTTTCCCTAAAAAAGATTTCAGCTCCTTGTGTGCCAAACTTATTTACTGCACTTTTAATAAATAGAGATTTCCAGTAATAGGAATGGATATTATCCTTTCCTCCTATGTTTTTCTCTTTGGAAAAATCTTTGTTGTAAATCTGAAATAAAAACACCTTTTCTTCTTCGACAAACCTCATAAGGTTTTTCCAAGAATTTTGTTCTTCTTTTATTTGATAACACGACACTTCTGTATCGTGATAAAAGTCTGAAATATCTTTATATTCAGCTGTTTCTTTCCATGCAAAATTATAATGCTTGTATGAATCATGATTTAAAAATCCTTGTTTAAAATAATCAATCACTTTTTTCAACGAATCATTATACTCCTGCTCATTCTTTTTTCGATACTCCGTTTTGAATTTACCTGTATCGTAAATTTCAATTATATCATTAATAGGTAAATTATATTTAGTTACAGCGGGCGCAAAATCATCACCCTTTGAACGAATAAAAAGTCTTGGAGTGTTTTTATTGTCAGGCTTTTGAAAATCTATGATGATTCTTTTTACAGTTTCTCCATTTACTTTTTTTAACTCAATTATATCCTCTTTTGATAATTTATAGTTTATTGTCAAGTAATATAGTCCATCTTTTTCAAAGATCAAGCCTGCTTTTGCATCAAAATCTTGCGATAGTCCATTTAAAAAGGAACTACTTTCAAAATTCAATTTCAACTTATTTTTTTTCGCATCATCTTGTGGTTTTTTTGTAAGATAATTCCTTACCACATCATACCAATCCAACCAATCAGCATCTTTTGTTCTAAGAATTGAATCTAACAGAACAGTTAGTTCAGGATTAATGTTATTCCCTTTTACCTTTCCTGCTTTTACTTCAAAATACTTAATAAGCCACAAAACATATTTTGCCGTATCTAACCATTCTTTTATAACTAAAACATTGTCTTTGTGTTTATAATCGGTGATTTTCAAAACAGCATCTGATTTACTTAAAAATTCAGTTGCTAAATCCTCTAAATCCGCACAAATTAAATTGATAACATTTTCACTTGGCGACAGCTTTTCATCTATTAAAGAACTCCTATCGCTCAAAATAGATTCCTTAAAAAACACTTTACTCCAACCTGTTTCTGTAGGTTGATTCAAAACTGAAAACAATCCTGATAATTCAACCGCATCGTATATTTTTAATTGTTCTTCTCTTTTTTTATCAAACGATGCAACAGAGCTAAGCAACTCTTTTTGAGCTTTATCTTTACTTCCTAATGTTGATTGAATACGGTCTTTTATTTCGTGCCAGTTGGCAAAATATTTATTTGAAACCTTATCGACTGCTGCTTTCGACCAATAAACACCATTCCAATCGGTATTGTTTTTTAACCAATCAATAAAACTATAAATTGTTACATCACTGTCATTGGTTGATTTTTGAAAATATTTTTTACTTGCTTCACTAATTAATTCAATGGTTTCTTGCAGATTCAAAGGACTATCCGAATATTCATTAGCCTTTTGTTGTTCTTCCTTGGTGTCAAATTTCAATTCAAAAAACAAAGCCTTTTTTTCGCCACAACCAATTTGTTTGTAAAGAGTTTTAAATGGTGGTAAATTTTTAAAAGATTTGTCATCTGCTTTTTTTGCCTGATTATACAGGTTTATAAGTAAATTATAGTGCCCAATAACTTTATTGTATCCCTCTATTTCTGCTTGTGCAAGGCAATAAGGAAACCTTTCTATTTTAAAACAGTCCTCAACAATTGCTTTAGCTTCAATCATTGTGTTGGTTTGCGCATCTTTTATTTTTGTTATTCTATTGTTGTTTTTCAAAAATTCTAATGCTCCTAAATATTCTTCTTTTCTTGAGCTGTAAAATTGAATAGCATTATCACAGAACTTAGGCAAATTCTCATGTACAATTCTTGTCGCAACAGCAGTTGCCTTTTCCTCTTTGGTTACATAGTAATTCTCTCGATTTTGATTAAATCCTGAAAAATAGGTAAAGAAACTATTCAATACGGCTAAATGTCCAGTCCTTTCAATTTCCTTTTTGCCTTGTTCATTTATTATTTCTTTAGCTTCTACAAACTCTTTTATTTCATTTTCTGGAACAAATTCTTTTACATTTTTTTCAATGTATTTTAAAATACCAGATTGTGTAAGATATTTCACACCTTCGTGTTTATCTTTATTTTTTTTAAAAATAGGCTTACCTTTTTCATCATCACCTGCATTCTCCGCAAAATTGTTAGCCGTTTTTTCAAATGCTTTACCCAATTCATTTCTTAACGTATACTCTAAAGCATCTAAATTTCTATCTTTACCTTTTTTATACTCCTCGAAGTACGAAAAAAAATCAATCTTTTTAGCAGCTTCAGAACTTAAACTTTTATTGATAATATCTTCATGGATTTTATCCAAAACAGGTTTTAAGGCTAAATAAGCCTGTTTTATTCTTTTATCTTGATCAATAATTTTTTTAAAAATTTGATCAGACTCTTGTTCTTTAAGAGGTTTCCCATTTTTTCCAATTGGTTTTAATTCAAATTTTAACGTTTTTGATAAAGAATACAACCCTGTAAAGTTTTCTAATGATTTTTGCATAATATTTAATTTATATGATTTTAATTTTTGAGTGTTTAAATATAATATTTTAAAGCTGAGATTTTATATATAGTTGGTTAAAATTATAAACTTGACAAATATAGTAAAATATTGCGACAAATAGTGTCGATATAAGTTTTGTTGAAAAATAACTGATATTACGCTCTATGCACTTATCAGGTTTTGGAAACCTTACAACAGATTTAAGGCTCTACAGTTATAATCTTGCATTTTTGTGACTGGCAATCGGCTTTTATTGGATAAAACATTGTTTATAAATGCATTACATCTATCCAAAGTAAATATATTGTTTTGCAATGCATGGCACAAAAAATCCATGGTTGTTAAATAAGTAATTTGGTTTGCAATACAATATTGTTTTATATCTTTTAAATTGCTACTTGCAATTATGTTTTGAGTAAATTTTACATAAGCTAAACAAGCACTTTCGCCTTCGCCCATTAGCATTTGTTTTTTAATTTTAAAATACTCTACTTTAATGTTTGGATTATTTTCGGGGAATGGAATTAGTTTTAAAATTTTTTGTGCTAGTAAATTATCAATTTGTTTTTGCCACGATAAATTGTTTTTTAACTCGTTATACACTTTATCCAACAATAAAATATCGTATTTAAAAATAGAATTTATAGCGTAAATTTCGTTAGCCTTAATAAAATGCGAAATAACGTCTGCATCAATAATTATAACTTTATCTTTAATCTTCTTTACCATTCATTATAATTTGAAGCTGTTCGTTACTTAAGCCTAAATCCTTTAATAAAGTGTAATAATAGGTTTCGGAAATGGTTTGTTCATTGTATAATCTTAAGGCAATTTCACTATAATTTCCAATCACTAAATTTGTATTCCCACTGGTATACAAACTTGTATCATAGCCATATTGTAGGGCATTTAATTTTATACTATCCTTATAATTTAATGCTTTATCCTTTGATAAGAGATTTAAATCTTGCAATCTATACAACAATGCTGCACGAGAACATGAATAATATTGTTCGATTTGTAATATAGTTTTTAAACTAATTCCATCTTTTTTTAATTCATGATCTGGAATTAAAGATTTTACACCTGTTTCGGGTAATAAAAATACTGCTGCAAAATAATCGGCATTAAATTCTTCTTTGTCTTTTTTATCAAAAATTCCAGTTTTACAAAACATGGAACTAAACTGTTTTTGAATATATAAATGATAAATTTCGTGACAAATGGTAAAATGTTGCTTTCCTAAACTATGTTTATTGTTTACCAATATAAACCTATTGATTTGATTTTGATGCTCTACTTTTAATGCCATTCCGGAAAACTCCTCGCTTAAGGGCTTAAAAATAACCAAACAATCTAATTTTGATAAAAAACTTTTTAAACGTATGGGATCATTTGTACCCAAACCATTTTGCACCCGAAACTGATTGGCTTTACTCTCGATAATATAATTACTCATGAATAAAACTTTTCATTTTTAAATAATTTTTGGCAATTGTTTTAAACTCGGCAATTGTTTGTAAATCGGTTGTTGTTAAATTATTTGCCCTAAAAGCAAATGCTAAATTTGTTTGAATGTTTGATAAATTTTCGTCGTAAAAATCATACTCGTCCACAGAAAACAAATCGGACAGTTTAGTTAATTTATCGCTACTTATAGATGTTTCTCCTTTTTCGTACCTTATAAATTGTTGTCGTGTAACATCCAAATATAACGCAACAGCTTCTTGTGTTAACCCTAATTTTTCACGTAATAACTTAATATTAGTACCAACTATATTATCCATTTAAGCATATTTTAATGTTACAAAAATAGATAAATAAACTAAAGTAAGTGTAAAAATGTAACATAAAAAATATTACTCCGCTAAATCTTTCAATCCTTTTTGTAAGTTTTGGATAACCAGTTTTTTTAGTGGTTGTGGGGAAATAATTTTGATTTCTTGAATAAATCCTTGTAAAAAACGAGCTGTGGCTTCGAGGCTGTGTACGGTGCATTCCAAAACATAATCTGTTTTTTGTTTGCGTACGTATTGTTTGGCTTGGGGGAATTCCTCTATTAATAACTGTTGTGCGCGTTCGCTTAATATTACTTTAATTTGCCAACTTTGGGAGTTGGTTATATTAAAAATATCGCTTTCGTTTTGTAAGTGTTGCTGTTGATGTTGCCATGGGCTTTCCAAAATCTCCACCCCCTCCATACGTGTTGGTTTAAAGGTACGCATTTGTTTTTTTTGAATATCGAAAGCTATTACACTTTCGTAGTATTTTGTAAATTTAACTGGCTCAATCAACCTATCTTCCTTGGTTTTACTGTTTAGAGAATTGTATTGTATAATTTTAACTTGCTTTTTATCTTGTATAGCTTGTGCAATTTGCGAAATGTATTTACTGGTGATACCTCGAGATATAAATTCGGAAATTTCGGTTATCTCGGATAAGGGCAAAAGTTTATCTAAGATACTTTTTTGAATTTCGTAAGAAATTTTACTGTTCCGAAAAATTTCGTGAATGATTTGAGCTTCTTCTAAGGTGAAAATTACTAAATTTTGTGCCTGGATAGAGGAATCTAAGGCTTTTAATCGGAATTTTGATTTGTATTTTTCCAATATAAACCCCAATTCTTCAAACAATTGGAAATAACGCTCTACAGTTCGTGTGCTAACTTTAAAACTAGCAGCTAAATCGGCTTTGGAACAACCCTCTTCGTTTTTTAATTTAGATATCAATTGCAAAACACGCAATATTTTTTGTTGTTCAATCATATCAAATTTTAGTTTATATAAAAAATAGAACTAATTTATTGTAGTGAATAGCCTTTATAACTATTTTAGTTTTTGCTGCTTGGAGATAGATATAAAATTAGGTTGTAAATTGGTACTAAAAAAAACCACCCGCTTTTTCCAACATCATGAATACGCCTAACTCCAACAGAAATAGTTGGTAAAAGGGTTAAAACTAAATAAATAGTTACAGCTTCGGGAAATGCAAAAGTTGTGGATATAACTTCCATTAATATAAAAAATAATAAATGAAACAATACAAAATACCAATACTCCCTTCGGGTTGATCTGCCTTTAAAATTTGCGTAATTTTTTAATGCTTTTAAATAATATTTCATTTATAATTTTTATGGTTTATTAAAATTTTGCTGCAATCCTAACATTAATCAAGCGTTGGGTTAAATAATTGGGTACTGCATATTGGCGATTTAAAACATCTGTTACCCATAAATAGGATATGGTGTTG
>JACCEE010143700.1_pt1 | contig 11759 bp, 8 predicted proteins | sample 7449931 | NCBI WGS metagenome assembly JACCEE01 (sample SAMN15323457, study PRJNA562643) | freshwater metagenome | isolation source: river surface water | place: USA:Blue River Watershed | collected 2017-08-19 | reverse complement strand
TGTTTCGTCGAAGGTGCAGATACATCCGGTTTAGGCTGACAGGCAGCCAGACCAAGCATCAATAAAACTATGATTCCACTGCCGAGCGGTCTGTACGTCATCAATTCCATCCTGCTTACTGTTGGGGGTATGAATCTGGCTGGGACTATACAAAGTCAGCTCGCCTCTGCCTAGCTAAAAAATGTATCTACCTCTCGAAGCATAGCCAAGCGGTGAATATTCCAGCGCAATCTATGCTTAAACCTCGGCATAAAAAAGCCACCCGGAGGTGGCTTAAAAACGAGAATCCATTATTGATCAATAATATCTGTGCCTTTAGGTGGTGTGAAATTAAAGGTACTGGCCGCAATTTTGCTATTCACCTGCACATTGTTGAATTTCACATAGGTGGTTTGTCCGAGTGAGTCTTGCAAGATCATCAAGCTCGGTGCCTTATTCGCGCCAAAACTGATCGTCAAGCTCTGGAAGGCACCTTCACGGTTTTTAGGATACAGGGTGTAATAGGTTTTCGCTTTATTTGGTTGAGTGACCCGATATGATTTCATGATCTGGCTGGTATTCCCAGACAGCAACAAGGCTGGGGTATTGGATACCTGTTCATCCAGTGTCTGACGGACTGCCTGTTCTAAATCAGGATCATAAATCCAGACCGTTTTGCCTGAGGTCACAATGGTCTGTTTGGCCGGAGTTGTGGTTTGCCAGAAAAACTTGCCTGGACGCTCCACCTTCATTTGTCCTCTAAAGGTCTGATTCATGTGCTGAGCCGTCAGACCTTTTTGCTGTTTGGCTTTATTGGTGGTGGCTTTGGTGGTTTGCTCAAAATTCGCGGTTAAACTGCGAATTCCGCTCAACTGTCGCACTAAACTCGCGGTTGCTTGCTGCTCCGATGCTGCAACAGGTGCAGCATATACTGCCGTGGTCATTACAGGTGCCAATATCACTGTACCTAAAGCCATCACACACAGGGTTTTACGAAGCATGTTCATGTCATCACCTTTTTCTTTTTGCATTACCACAATGGGTTAGATGTCCCATCTTAAACCAGTTTTTAATGCTAATAATTGAGAAAATAAGAAGTTTTGTATGCTTATTAATGCACAGTGTAGAAATTCATCCATCATGATGAAGATACGGAGTCCCTTTTCACCAAATGACGGGCATAAAAAAACCCACAATCATGTGGGTTTTTTCGACCATCAAAACTTATACAGTTTCAACAGTTACGTAGCGACGGCCAAACTGACCTTTCACTTCGAATTTTACTACGCCATCAGCAGTAGCAAATAAAGTATGGTCACGGCCCATACCTACGTTTGCACCAGCGTGGAATTCTGTACCACGTTGACGAACGATGATGTTACCAGCAGTTACAGCTTGACCGCCGTAAACTTTAACACCAAGCATTTTAGGGTTTGAATCACGACCGTTACGTGTCGAACCACCGGCTTTTTTAGATGCCATGTCTCTTTACTCCTCGTAATTAGCCTGAAATACCAGTAATTTTCAACTCGGTAAACCATTGACGGTGACCTTGTTGTTTACGGTAATGTTTACGACGGCGCATTTTTACGATGCGGATTTTGTCGTGACGACCATGGCCAACTACTTCTGCAGTTACTTTAGCGCCAGCAACAACTGGAGCACCGATTTGAATGCTGTCACCATTTACAACCATCAATACGTCATCAAACGTAATCGTTGAACCAGTTTCAGCTTTCAATAATTCAACTTTAAGGGTTTCACCCTCAACTACACGGTGCTGTTTACCACCGCTTTGGATTACTGCGTACATAATGTACTCCAATCATGCCCGTGTCGTCGTGCCGATAAAGGAAGATATCGATCTTAAAACGAACGCCACTGGGTGTTATACAAGGGCACAGATTTTAAGTGATAATCAGCCAAACAACAAGTCATTTACAGGAAATATTATAGCAGCCATTGCACAGACTTTAGCCGATTTCTGTTTCACGGCAAACTCGCTGAATAGCTGTATTTTTCTTGCTTAAATTGCATCTTTCACCCAATTGCAAATAGATTTTTAAAAACTATTCGCTAGTATATAGGCTGTTTCATGCTTGAACCGATATTCTGCTGATCTGGTTCAACAACCCGCCTACTGCTGTTTTTGCATCAAAACTGGACAACATGGCTATAGGCAATGACATAATGGTATGCTAAAGCACTTTATCGTATTGTTATTGTTACACTCACGCGACTCATCGACGAACTAGAGGTTTTTCTTCACATGGCCATCGACTTTAAGCAAGATATTCTCGCTCCTGTTGCTACCGATTTTGCTGCGATGGATCAATTCATTAATGAAGGCATTAGTTCAAAAGTGGCATTGGTCATGTCGGTGAGCAAACATGTGGTCGAAGCGGGCGGCAAGCGCATGCGACCAATTATGTGCTTGCTGGCGTCGCGTGCCTGTGGCGAAACCGATCTGGCCGATGCACGTAAACTGGCGGCCATTATTGAAATGTTACATACTGCCACCTTGGTACATGATGATGTCGTCGATGAGTCCTCTCTGCGTCGTGGCCGTCCAACGGCGAATGCCACCTGGAACAACCAGACCGCGGTATTGGTCGGTGATTTTCTGATTGCACGTTCTTTTGATCTGCTGGTGAATTTTAATAACTTTGACTTACTCAAAGATTTCTCCACCGGTACCTGTGAAATTGCAGAAGGTGAAGTGCTGCAGTTACAGTCCCAGCATCAACCGGACACCACAGAAGAAACCTATCTGAAAATTATTCATGGCAAAACTTCGCGTTTATTTGAACTGGCAACGGAAGGGGCTGCCATCTTGTGCGGCAAACCTGAATATCGTGAAGCCCTACGCTGTTTCGCTGGCCACTTCGGTAATGCCTTCCAGATTATTGACGATATTCTGGATTACACTTCAGATGCTGAAACTCTTGGTAAAAACATCGGCGATGACTTGATGGAAGGTAAACCAACCCTGCCCCTGATCGCTGCGTTAAAAAATACGACAGGTGACGACCACCAGATTATTCGTCGCAGTATTGCCACCGGTGGCGTTGAACAGCTCGAGCAGGTCATTGCCATTGTCAAACATTCAGGTGCTCTGGATTACTGCCGTCAACGTGCGACAGAAGAAACCGAACGTGCCTGTGCTGCACTTACCATTCTGCCAGACAGCGAATACCGCCAGGCCCTACACAATTTGGCGCAGATGGCCTTGCACCGTATCCAATAAATCCTGATGCAGATTGCCTTCTACGATCTATTTGAAAAAATGCAGCAACAGCTTGAGCAGAAACAGGCTGTTGTCAATAAACAACTGATCATTGAACTGATCAATCGCATCCGTCCCGCAGACAGCCAAAATCCAGAAGAAATCCAGCTCAAGTTTAATGCCCTGATTCAGGCATTACTGCGGATTCCAACGGCAGCAGCGACCTTACAACATTTTATTGTTAGACTGATCAATCAATACAAACAGACCAGCCTGTATGCCGAAAGCGGCATCTTGCCACTTGATGGGTTCTGGAACCAGTTAATGCAACGGATAGGAGCCTATCTGCTCCCCGTCATTCAGGATCAACAGCAGCTTCGCTACCTGATTGGCGAGATTTTTTATCAACCGAGTGATCCTGAATGGCTGGCACAGATCGATTTGTCCTGCTGGACTCAGCTGTTTGAACTGCTCAGTGATGACAACAGTATACAAACTGAGTGCCAAAGCATTCAGCAGGAAATTCTGAAAGCGATCACAGTGCTATCCTATCGTATCAGCGGGATAGCGCTGTACCCCGAATTTATTAATGCACAGCCCGATCTGACAGAATATGAGTCCCCGTTTCTGGTACAAAATCGGGAAATCAACGAATTTATCAGTAACTTTAAACAGAGTTGCCTGCAACATCCCCAGAGCTGTGCGCTTTTCATGCCAGATGCCTCACAGGCTTTTGTGATGTTTGAACAATGCCGCGATGTGGTACTGAAGATTCGTCGTGCCACCAAACGGATCGGGGTCAGTCTAAGCCTGACTTACTTGCTGTCGCTGCTGGAACAATGTCTGGATCGTATTGAACTGCTGCTGCATCTACTGGTCGATGCCCCTCGGGATCGTTATCAGGCGATGGCGAACTTGCTCAAAGCGGTTGCTGCTGCCCACTACAGTGAACAAAGTGTGCGGGATTTACTGTCGACCAACAGTCAATTGATCGCTCTGCAGGTCACCGAAAATGCCAGCCGAACGGGCGAACACTATGTCAGTAGCGACAAGGCCGGTTTTTTCTCAATGTTTAAAGCAGCAGCGGGTGCCGGCGTGATTATTGCCAGCATGGCCAGCCTGAAAACCTTGGCTGCGCGAATGAGCATGGCACCCTTGATGCAGGCCTTTGTCTATAGCATGAATTATTCATTGGGTTTTATGCTGATCCATGTGCTGCATTTTACGGTTGCAACCAAACAGCCTGCGATGACTGCAGCCGCACTGGCAGCCACGGTGCAACAGCGTAAAGGTTCTAAAAGTGCCCAGCTTATAGAGCTAGCAGCTCTGATCGTGAATATTATCCGTACGCAGTTTATTGCGATTCTGGGCAATATTTCGATTGCCATTCCCACCGCAGCGCTGATTGCCCTGCTTTGGCAGGGCAGCCTGCATGAACCGCTCATGACACATGCCAAAGCCACGCTGATGTTGCATGACTTAGATCCCTTTACCTCACTCGCCATTCCACATGCCGCGATTGCTGGCGTCTGTCTGTTCCTGTCCGGTCTGATTGCGGGTTATTTTGACAACATGGCAGTCTATCGCAAGGTCGGACCACGCCTAAAAATGCACATGTCCCTACGTTTACTGCTTGGTCAAGAACGACTGGACAAACTGGCAGATTATATTGAACGTAATCTGGGGGCACTGGCAGGTAATTTTCTGTTTGGCATTATGCTGGGCAGTATGGGTACGCTGGGATTTATTCTGGGGTTGCCGCTCGATATCCGCCATATTGCCTTTGCCTCGGCCAATTTCATCCAAGGCCTGATCAATATCAATGGTACGCCAGATCTTGGCCTGATCATCGTGTCTTTTTTAGGCGTATTACTGATCGGTCTCACCAACCTGTTTGTCAGCTTCACCCTCACCATTATTGTGGCCTTACGCGCACGGCAAGTCCATTTTGAACAGTGGAAGCCGCTGGCCAAACTGGTACTGACGCATTTTCTGACCCGTCCAAGTGAGTTCTTCTGGCCCCCGAAACTATCGACTGAAAAAGCTGAAAACGTACCTCCTCCCTCAAAAAACAGTTAATTTTCCGATAGCCGTCATAGATAAAATCGTGTTAAAAAACAATCAAAATTAAATACCGACGATTTTTATAGACTTGAAATAAAGTGTACTCACGAGTACACTTTATCAATTATTCGTCTGGTTGATTTCAGCTAGAATAACAAGGTTTTCACATGCCATACCGCTTGATTTTCATGGGCTGCTGCTTACTCGGACTCAGTGAACTGATCCGGCATCTGCCTGCATTTTCAGGCTGGGATATGACCCTGCTCGACTGGATGCACACCTATCGAATGCCGCTACTGGATACCTTGGCAACCTGGCTTTCTTACCTGGGCGGCATGCCTTTTGTATTGCTGTTTAGCCTGTTTTGGGCCATACAACTGGCGTGTGATAAAAAGTACAGCACCGCACTATTTCTTGGTTTAGCAATTCTCAGCAGTAGCGTGATTGGCTGGCTGCTCAAATGGTGGATTGCTCGTCCTCGTCCGCCAGAAATGTATCATTTAGTCAATAATTATGGTGATTCGTTTCCCAGTGTGCATAGTGTTTATGCCGCAACGCTAGCGACCTGTGCCGTGCTCATTTTTCATCGGCATCGTTATCGTCGCTACATCATGCTGATCGCCATGATCTGGCTGGTGTTGATGGGAATCTCTCGGATCTACGCAGGTGTACATTATCCGACTGATGTATTGGCGGGTTGGAGTATCGGTTTTATTTGGATTTCTCTGCTTTGGTTGTGGCTCAGCCCCGGCAGCTTAAGCAAAAACGAATTAATTTTAGATAAGAATCTAAAGAGGTGAAGAATGATGTCGGCTAAGCTTTGGGCGCCTGCCCTTACTGCTTGCGCATTAGCCACAAGTCTGGCACTTGTGGGTTGTAGCAAAGACCCGAAAGAAGCACAGCAAGCTGCTGCTGCACAAAAAATGCCACCTACTGAGGTTGGTGTTCTAGTGGCTCAAGCTCAGGCCGTCGAACAGACTGTAGAACTGTCTGGCCGCACCTCAGCGTATCAAATTTCTGAAGTTCGCCCACAAGTGAGCGGCATTGTCTTAAAACGTCTGTTTGCCGAAGGCAGCTACGTCCGTCAGGGGCAAGCGCTGTATGAAGTGGACTCACGAACTTACCGTGCGGATGCCGATAACGCCCGTGCTGCGGTACAACGCGCCCAAGCCAACCTCAACATGTTGCGGACCAAAGAAGGCCGTTACAGTCAGCTGGTCAACTCCAATGCCATTTCCAAACAGGAATATGATGACATCGTGGCGCAAGTGCGTCTGGCAGAAGCCGACCTGAACTCAGCACGCGCACAACTGAAAAATGCCGAGATCAATCTGGGCTATTCAGTGATTCGTGCGCCAATTTCAGGTCAAACCGGACGTTCAACCGTCACAGCGGGTGCCTTGGTAACTGCGAATCAAGCTGATCCGTTGCTGACCATTCAACAGCTGGATCCGATTTACGTCGACATTAACCAGTCGAGTGCTGAACTGATCCGATTGCGTCAGCAATTGAGCCAAGGTAATCTCAATAACAGCAACAACACCACGGTCAAGTTAAAGCTTGAGGATGGCAGCACCTATCCAGTTGAAGGTAAATTGGCCTTCTCGGATGCCAGTGTTGATCCGCAAACTGGTTCTGTGACGTTACGTGCCGTGTTCAGCAACCCAAGTAGTCTGTTATTGCCGGGCATGTATGCCACTGCGCAAATCGTGCAAGGTGTGATTCCCAATGCCTATCTGATTCCACAACCTGCCCTGACCCGTTTACCGACAGGTCAAGCCGTTGTGATGATTGCCAACGCACAAAACAAGGTAGAAAGCCGTCCGGTTGAAACTTCTGGTACGCAAGGTGCCAACTGGATCATCACCAAAGGTCTGCAAAACGGCGATAAAGTGATTGTCGATGGCGTCGCCAAGGTCAAACCGGATGCACAGGTCGTGGTTAAACCTTACACGCCAAAAGCAGCACCGACAGCGCAGCCACAACAGCAACCATCAGGCTCAAAAGCTACAGTAGCTCCGAAAGCATCCACTTGAGGACTTGCATAAATGGCTAAGTTTTTTATTCATCGCCCCATTTTTGCTTGGGTGTTGGCATTGGTTATCATGCTGGCCGGGATTATCACCCTGACCAAGATGCCGATTGCCCAGTACCCAACGATTGCGCCGCCTACGGTCACCATTTCTGCTACCTATCCAGGTGCATCTGCGGAAACCGTGGAAAATACCGTGACCCAGATCATTGAACAGCAAATGAATGGTCTGGATGGCTTGCGTTATATCTCATCCAACAGTTCGGGTAACGGCCAGGCCAGCATCCAAGTCAACTTCAAACAGGGCATCGATCCCAATATTGCTCAGGTTCAGGTTCAGAACAAGCTGCAATCTGCAACCGCCCTGCTGCCAGAAGATGTGCAACGCCAAGGCGTGAAAGTCACCAAATCAGGCGCCAGCTTCCTGCAAGTGGTCGCTTTCCATTCACCGGATGGCTCTCTTTCTGATGCCGACATTAAAGACTACGTCAACTCCTATATCGCCGAACCGCTCAGCCGTGTTGCAGGTGTCGGTGAAGTCCAGGTCTTCGGTAGTTCTTATGCCATGCGTATCTGGCTCGATCCCGCCAAACTGAGCAGCTACCAGCTGACCCCGAGTGACGTTTTAACTGCATTGCGTACACAAAATGCGCAGGTGGCGGTGGGTCAATTGGGTGGAGCACCTTCTGTTCCGGGACAAATGCTGAATGCCACCGTGAATGCACAGAGCTTGCTGAAAGATCCGCAACAGTTCCGTCAGGTATTCCTGAAAAACACCAGCTCAGGCGCCAAAGTCACTTTGGGTGATGTGGCAACCGTAGAACTGGGTCCTGAAAACTATCAGTTTGTGTCGAAATTTAACGGCAAACCGGCAGGTGGTGTAGCGATTAAACTCGCAACCGGTGCCAATGCCCTGGATACCGCACAAGCAGTCGATGAACGTCTGCAACAGCTCCGTAAAAACTACCCGGCTGGGCTAAAAGACTCGCTGGCCTTTGATACCACTCCATTCATCAAACTTTCCATTGAAAGTGTGGTACATACGCTGATCGAAGCGGTGATTCTGGTGTTTATCGTGATGTTCCTGTTCTTGCAGAACTGGCGCGCCACGATTATTCCTACGCTGGCAGTTCCTGTCGTAGTACTGGGAACCTTTGCGGTCATTAACCTATTTGGCTTCAGTATCAACACGCTCACCATGTTCGCCATGGTTCTGGCCATCGGCTTGCTGGTGGATGATGCGATTGTAGTCGTGGAGAACGTCGAACGGGTGATGAGCGAAGAACACACCGATCCTGTCACGGCAACCGAACACTCGATGCAGCAGATTTCTGGTGCACTGGTCGGGATCACCACGGTCTTGACTGCAGTATTCGTTCCAATGGCATTCTTCAGCGGCACCACTGGGGTGATCTATCGCCAGTTCTCGATTACCCTGGTCACCGCGATGATTTTCTCATTAATCATTGCCCTGACCTTTACCCCAGCGCTGTGTGCGACCATCCTGAAACAGCATGATCCGAACAAGGCACAAAGTAATCATCCGGTTGCGCGTTTCTTCCGCTGGTTTAACCACAGTTTCAACCGTCTGTCACAAGGCTATCAGAACATTGCCAAGAAAATGCTGATCCATAAACTGGCTTCAGGGGTGTTCTATGCGGTGATTCTGGCGAGTCTGGTGTTCTTGTTCCAAAAACTGCCAAGCTCGTTCTTGCCGAATGAAGACCAAGGTGTAGTACTGACTTTGGTACAGTTACCTCCAAATGCCACGCTGGAACGTACCGGAAATGCCATTGACCAGCTCACGGGCTTCTTTAGAGAAGGCAATAAAGAAACCGTGGAATCGGTGTTCAGTGTTGCCGGTTTCTCCTTCAGTGGGGATGGACAAAATGCCGGTTTGGCCTTCGTTAAACTGAAAGACTGGGATGAGCGAACCACACCAGAACAGCAAATTGGCGCGTTAATTCAACGAGGGATGGCACTGAATGCGATTGTGAAAGATGCATCCTACATCATTCCATTACAGTTACCGGCAATGCCTGAACTGGGTGTCACCGCCGGCTTTAACCTGCAGTTAAAAGATGCTTCAGGTCAGGGCCATGCCAAACTGCTCGAAGCACGTAACATGATTCTGGGTATGGCAGGACAGGATAAACGCCTGATGGGTGTGCGTCCAAATGGTCAGGAAGATACCCCACAGTACCGCATCCTTGTAGATACGGAAAAAGCCAGCTCAATGGGTGTCAGTATTTCTGAAATTAACAGCACCATGGGTATTGCCTGGGGTGGCCGCTATGTCAATGACTTCATTGACCGTGGCCGTGTGAAAAAAGTCTATGTACAAGGCCAGGCTGATTCACGTATGCAGCCGGAAGATCTGAACAAGTGGTACGTGCGCAACAACAGCGGTGAAATGGTACCATTCTCGACCATTGCCACCGGTGAATGGACCTATGGTTCACCACGTCTAGAACGTTATAACGGTATCTCTGCCGTTAACATTCAAGGTACGCCAGCACCAGGGGTCAGCTCAGGTGAAGCCATGCTGGCTATGGAAGAAATCATCGCCAAACTGCCTTCGATGGGCCTGCAAGGCTTTGACTATGAATGGACCGGTCTATCGCTAGAAGAACGTGAGGCGGGTTCACAAACCGCTTCGTTGTATGCGCTATCGATGCTGATTGTGTTCCTGTGTCTGGCCGCACTGTATGAAAGCTGGTCGATTCCGTTCTCGGTGATGCTGGTGATTCCACTCGGGATTGTCGGTGCGGTCGGTTTGACTTTCCTGGGCATGATTCTGACCAAGGATCCAAACCTGTCGAATAACATTTACTTCCAGGTGGCGATTATTGCGGTGATTGGTCTGGCGGCGAAAAATGCCATCCTGATTGTAGAATTTGCAAAAGAGCTACAAGAACAGGGAGAAGAACTGCTTGAAGCCACCCTGCATGCTGCGAAAATGCGTTTACGCCCGATCATCATGACCACCCTAGCCTTCGGTTTTGGTGTGTTGCCGCTTGCCTTGGCTTCGGGTGCCGGTGCCGGTAGCCAGCATTCAGTCGGTTATGGCGTGCTTGGTGGTGTGATCAGCTCGACTTTACTTGGAATCTTCTTTATTCCGGTATTCTACGTGTGGATTCGCAGCATCTTTAAATACAAACCTAAAAATAACCAGGAGCAAACATCGTGATGCAAAAACGAGGATCGTTTTTAGGTCGTGGCATTGCGGTATCTGCACTTGCGCTTGCTTTGACCGCCTGTCAAAGCATGCGTGGCCCAGAACCCGCGGTGAAAGCCGACATTCCGGCAAGTTACAGCAACTCAAATGGCAGCAAGCAATCGATTGCTGAACAGGGTTATCAGGATTTTTTCGCGGATCAACGTCTGCAGCAAGTGATCCAGCTGGCCTTGAACAATAACCGTGATCTGCGTACCGCGACCCTGAACATTCAGCGTGCACAGCAGCAGTACCAGATTTCGGAAAACAACCAGTTACCGACCATTGGCGCCAGTGGCAGCGTATTACGTCAGGACACCCTGAATACGAAAAACCCAGTGACCAACTACAATGTTGGTCTCGGTGTGACGGCTTATGAACTGGATTTCTGGGGACGCGTGCGTAGTCTGAAAGACAATGCGCTGGACAATTACCTGGCAACACAAAGTGCACGGGATGCCACGCAGATCAGCCTGATCGGTCAGGTTGCCCAGGCCTGGATGAGCTATTCCTTTGCCAATGCCAATCTGAAACTGGCCCAGCAAACCCTGCAAGCCCAACTGGAATCCTACAACCTGAACAAAAAGCGTTTTGATGTCGGGATCGACAGCGAATTGCCGGTCCGTCAGGCGCAAATTTCAGTAGAAACTGCGCGCAATGACGTGGCCAACTACAAAACACAACTGGCTCAGGCACAAAACCTGCTGAATCTACTGGTGGGTCAAACTGTTCCTGCAAACTTATTGCCACAGCAGCGCCTCAACCGTGTGACTCAGCAGACTGCTCTTGCTGCAGGTTTACCTAGTGATTTGCTGAATAACCGTCCGGATGTGAAAGCTGCGGAATATCGGTTGAGTGCAGCAGGTGCCAATATTGGTGCGGCTCGCGCACGCCTGTTCCCGACCATCAGCCTGACCGGTTCTGCGGGCTATGCGTCGAGCGACCTGACTGATCTGTTCAAATCGGGTTCTTTTGTCTGGGCAGTCGGTCCAAGTCTGGATATCCCGATCTTTGACTGGGGCACCCGCAAAGCCAACATCAAGATCTCTGAAACGGACCAGCAAATTGCCTTGGCCAATTATGAAAAATCGATTCAGTCGGCTTTCCGTGAAGTTAATGATGCCTTGGCGACACGTGCCAATATTGGTGAACGTCTCAGCGCCCAACGCCGTTTAGTGGATGCCACCAATAGCAGCTACAAACTGGCCAATGCGCGTTTCCGTGCCGGAATTGACAATTAT
>JACCEE011232650.1_pt1 | contig 11765 bp, 15 predicted proteins | sample 7449931 | NCBI WGS metagenome assembly JACCEE01 (sample SAMN15323457, study PRJNA562643) | freshwater metagenome | isolation source: river surface water | place: USA:Blue River Watershed | collected 2017-08-19 | reverse complement strand
GAGGGAAGTGAAGTGCGGGACGAACCGTTCGACGGATTGGTTTCGTTTGAAGATCCTACGGCGACCGTGGCGGTTATTCCCTGCGACGATTCGGACATGACCTTTATCCGGCGTGTGGTGTACGACACATCGAATGCAAAGGTTACCGTCCCACCGATGAAGGACGCGTCGTCGGAGTCCTCGAACGCTGCGACTGAGCAGCCGGTCGACATGGCATTTCCCTATGGTTTCTATGCGCCGGAGACCTGGCCCACCGGAGAGCTTCGCTGGGCGGGAGGCGATGCGGCGCTCATTTTCCGCAACACGGCGGGAGAGAATCAACCGATGATACTCAAGATGACGGCCGCAACTCCGCTGGATGAAACGAACGCCCTCGCGATCCGGATCGGCGACGAAGTGATCACGTACCCGGTGAGCGCCAACGCAATTGAGATTCGCATTCCGATCGAACTGCCGCCCGGAGAGACCCCCGTTACCTTCTCCTGTGACGCGGAACCGTCAGGGCCGATCGAGGATCCGCGCGAGCTGGTATTCTATCTGGTCAATTTGCGATTGGATCCGGCGTAGAGTTATGGGTAGCCGTCGCCGGACGAAACAATCGATTCGTCGTGATAGAATGATTCCTTAGAGACGCCCCCCAATGGACTGGAATTGTTGCCACTAGCCAATCGCGATGAAACCGCGAGAATGAGGTTAGTAAATATGACGTATTCGTTTCTTTGCCATCCGACCTGTACGACATGTCAAAAGGCGCGCGACTGGCTGACGCTGCACGAAATATCCTATATCGAGCGGGATATTCGTCACGATCGGCCCAGCGCCCGGGAACTTGCCGACTGGATCGAGCGAAGCGGATTGCCGCTGCATCGATTCTTCAACACCAGCGGACAGCGCTACCGTGAACTCGGCTTGACCTTGAAGCTTCCCGCCATGAGCAGGGAAGAGCAAATCGCCCTTCTGGCCACGGACGGGATGCTCGTGCGCCGCCCGATTCTCGTCGCCGGAACTCACGTGCTCGTAGGTTTTCGAGAGAAGGAATGGGAAGAGGTACTTGGCGGATCGTAAGAAGAAATCTCCAGGACACTCTCCGCGACCTCACAGTGCCCCGACGGCCGCGCTCGTCTCGTCGCACCATCGAATCATGCCTTCGCACCCGATGATTCCGCTGCGAAGCACCGCGCGTAGGAAAACCTCCCGTTTCGCTCTGACATCCGCGATGCCCGCCGCAAGCGAGGCTTCCATCGCATGGTATGTCGCAAGACGCGCTTCGTGCTGCCCCCGATACGCCTCGAGCATTCCGAGGATCTTCTCCGTCGGAAGGTCACTCGCGAAAAGAAACTTGAGAAAGAACTCCGACCGCACCGGCTGCGGCTGCGGCGGATCCGAAAGCCAGCCGTCCAACTCCTCCTGCCCTCGCGCGGTAATCCGATAACGGATTTTACCCGAAGCGTTCTCCCCATCGGCCAATTCGATCAAGCCCTGCTCCGTCAAAGAACGGAGTGTCGGATAAATATGTCCGAAGTTCTCGTTCCAAATCCCCGGCAGCACGGTGTCGCAGTACTTCTTGATGTCATATCCGGTCGAGGGACGTATATGCAGAATTCCGAGAATCGCATACATCGATTTATTCTTGATCGCCATGTATTTCTCCTCCTTCATTGCGGGGGGCGTCACGTTATCGGAGCAGCTGTTCAATTCCCGCCGCCGCGTTACGTTACCGGACCAGCTGTTCGATTCCTGCAGCCGCGTTACGATGCGACTCAACTAGCCGCTCTATCGCAACTGCCGCGTCCTCGCGCGTCGGGCCTGAACGCATCATCTCCGCCATGTCCCGTATGCGACCGCGCATCGCTTCATCACCGTCAAGGCGGATAATTGCGGCGCGGAGATCCTCGGCCGTCACAGCTTTGAGATCCATCGTCTCGCCGAGTCCGAGCTCGGCAATTCTTTTCGCGACAATAAACTGATCATTCGCAAACGGCAGGGCGAGCATCGGCACCCCGCTCAAGATTGCCTCGTGCGTGCTGTTGAAGCCCGCGTGCGTGACAAAGACCGCTGAGCGCGACAGGATCTTGAGTTGCGGAACGTACTGTGCCGCCGTAATATTCTCCGGGAGCTCGCCGAGAGACTCGACCGGAATCTTGTGACCCACGGCCAGAATACCATGAAACCTTGTCCCACGCAGCGCCTCGATACATGCGCGAAAAAACGCCGGATCGGAAAGCCCGATACTGCCCATCGAGAGGAAGACAATCGGACGACCGTCCTCCGGGAATCTGAAATCCGATTCAGTCGTCCGGAGACACAGAGAAGGGCCGACGAAAAGATACGCGTCGACCGGTCGGGCCACGGACTCCACGTCGCACTTGCCGCCGACCCCGTCGCGACCGGCGATACGGACTCGGACTCCGACTTGCCCGAAGGTTCCGGCATCCCGCCGAAGTCGCGCCCGGTGTACACCAGATTCAAATCGCCCTTGCTCACGAAAAGCTCCTGGATCGAGCACGCCGCGATGTCGTAGGTCGAAGCAATTCGCTCCATAATCGCGATGCTCGCGTCGAGTTGCGGATGAAAACCCGGTTCCAGCATGCGGTCCGGTACCGGCGCCCTCCGCATCGCGAAAGTCGAGTGCGAGACAACCACCGGTACCTCGAGAATCTGACGAAGGAAGAAGGCGCCGCCGAAGACCGAGTCGCAGATAAGAAGGTCAAACTTTTCGCGCCGACAGAGATCGATCACTTCCGGCAGCATCGCCTCGTCCCACGAGAGCATGAACTCCGTCAGAAGAAAGAAGGGATGCCGGTCCGACGGCCGGTATCCGGAGTAGAAGGCGGACAGCTTGTCGGAGAATGGGACAAATGTTCCTCCAAGTTCCTGAATCGCCTCGCGAAAATCTTCGCCGGTGAAATAGGAGACCTCGTGTCCGCGCCGTATCAGGACCTCGGCCATTTTGAGTGTCGGATGAACGTGACCTTTCAGATTCGCATTGACAAAAAGGATTCTCATAGACCTGCCTCCCAGCGCATCAATTTCTGTCAGTGGGCGCCCTATGCGTCGACAAAGACGAACGAAATTGCCCAATCACAAGTGTATCAGAGTGATATAGTCTCTTCGCTTATCATAAATCGGTCGATGGGCGTTGTAAAGAGGGAAGCGATACAGATCGGCGTACCGACTCAAATGCGTAAAAGTGCCAATTGAGTAGGTTTGTCAATGATAAGAAACACGCGCTGGGCGGCTGGGTGACCTACTAAATTGCGCTTAGAGGTCGATTTAGTAGGTTTGTCAATGATAAGAAACTCGCGCATGTCAGTCGGCCGACCTACTAAACTGCCCTAAACAGCTAATTTAGTAGGTTTGTCAATGACAAGAAACTCGCGCCGGACGGTGGATCGACCTACTAAACTGCGCATAGAGGTCGATTTAGTAGGTTTGTCAATGATAAGAAACTCTCGCATGTCGGTCGTTCGACCTACTAAACTGCCCTAAACAGCTAATTTAGTAGGTTTGTCAATGACAAGAAACTCGCGCATGTCAGTCGGCCGACCTACTAAACTGCCCTAAACAGCTAATTTAGTAGGTTTATCAAAGATAGATAACTCAAACCGATCGCTCATTGTACCTACTCAAACTTGCTCAGGTGGCCAATAGCATGACAAAGTGTCGCATATAGTTGACAAAGTGTCGCCCCGATGTTATTCTTCCAATCAGGAGGTGATGAGATGACGCGCAACATTCCGATCAAGGTCGCACGAGCGGAGAAGGATATGACACAGGGGCAACTTGCGGAGGCCGTCGGCGTCTCCCGACAGACGCTGAATGCGATCGAGCAAGGGAATTATAATCCTACGATTAAGCTTTGTCGGGCAATTTGCAAAGTGTTAGGGAAATCACTGGATGAATTATTCGGGGAGGAAGAAGAATGAGTACGAGTAATACTTATGACGAAAGACAGATCATCGAGAGGGGCAAGGCCTTTCAGATTGGATTTATGACCGCGATCGTGTTGCCGCTGATCACTTTTTTCGCGACAGGCGTGCTGGAGATCAAGATCGAACCCTTGACGCTCTTTTCGATTCAGACGACCGTGCCGATCATGATCTGCATGATGGCGTTGATCTTGAAGAACGCTTATGATCCGGTGAACAAGCGTGTTGCACCCATCCTCTGCGGCATATTCTCCGCTATGGGACTCTACCTGATTATCTTCTCCGCCGTCCGTGTCTATCAGGGAGTGGACAGCTTCGTTCTCGATGGCGTTGTAACGAACACCACAGGATTCGTTGTCGTCGGCCTGGCAATGGTCGACACCGGCATTGTTTATTTGATTAGGCGTTCTATGGATAAGAAGGAACTGACGGAGGAGTGAATTCGGGTTCGTGACTTGCTCGAGTTATTACGTTCTTCAACCGCGAAAAGTATCGATTTGCTCCAGTTAGTGCACGAAAGTTGCATTATCTGGAGCAAATATAAGCACGCATGGAGCCCTTTCCGCCTTGCCAAAACAGGATAGGATAGGCACTCCTCCAAAAGATCAAGCGACTTTGTTTGCTATTGGCATGCTTCTGTTGGTAGAATTTGAAAGGAACAAACCCGCTTCAGCATCCGCATCGCCCTCTGCACCAACATCGGCAGATGGAAATCGAACCGCGGCAAACACGCTTCACGCAATCAACCCGACACCACATGGATCATCACGGAGGATCCGCATGCTGCTTGAACTCCTGAAGGGCTTCGGAATTGCCGTCGCTTACTTCCTGATCTGCGTCACAGGCGTCCTGCTCCTGCGCCGCTTCTTCAACATCCCCCGAGAGCTCTATCGCAAGACACTTCATACGATTATCCTCGGATCGATCTTCGTCTGGACCTATGCGTTCGAGACGTGGTGGATCGCGGTGATTGCGTCCATACTCCTCATCTCACTGGTCATTCCGGTTCTGCTTCTTGCCGAACGATTCCTGCCCGGCTACTCCGAACTTCTTTCCGAGCGAAAAGCCGGCGAGGTGAAGTATAGCCTCATCATTGCCTTTGCAATGTTCGCGATTATCCTTACCGTTTGCTGGGGCATCCTCGGCGAAAAGTATCTGGTTATCGCATCCATTCTCGCCTGGGGTCTGGGCGACGCCGCAGCCGCACTGGTCGGCAAGCGTTTCGGCCGCCATCACGTCGAGGGCAAACACATCGAAGGCAAGAAGACTATCGAAGGAACTCTCGCGATGTTTGTCGTCGCCTTTGTCTCAGTTCTCTCAGTTCTCCTCATCAACGGCTCTGCGCTTCGGATTGGCTACGTCCCGGTCGCACTCCTGACCGCGGCAGCTTGCGCCGCGGCGGAACTTTTCACAAGAAACGGCCTGGACACGATCACGTGTCCGCTCACGGCCGCGTCCGTTCTCATCCCGCTGGTTCTTCTCGCCGGATTCTGATCGATGGAACGAAGAAGATCTCAGACGCTTACGCTCTCGCCGGTCTGCCGATCGACGAGAGCAATGTCGGGATCGATTCTTGCCAGCCATCCTCTAGGCCTCGCACCCCTATAACCTCTCCCGCGAAAAATTGCTATAATGAACGAGTCTTGTCGTCGAGCCGGGTCATGGCCTCGCAAGACTCGTGAAGCAAATGAATACGCTAAGGAGGCCTGCTCTATGCACGTAGACTATGTGAAGGGAATTCCCGTCGAGGACTATATGCGCCTGCACGAAGAGGTGAAATGGGGCGTTGTTCCCGTTGATCAGGCGCGCAATACCGTCTCCAATTCGGCCTTCATTATCTCTGCGCGAAAAGAAGACGGCACCGTGATCGGTGTCACCCGCCTTCTCTGGGACGGTGGCACGACAGCCTACGTCTGCGATGTCATTGTCTCTCCCGCCTACCATCACAACGGTATCGGTCGCACCCTCGTCTCGCGAGCGATCGAGCATATGAAGAAGAATATCCAGCCGGGCTGGCGCGTTTTTATCGCGCTGGTCTCCGCGCCGGGTAAAGAGAATTTCTATGAGAACTTTGGCTTCATCCGTCGTCCCAACGACACGCAGGGCGCGGGGATGAGCTTCTTCCTGGTTGGGGAAGAGGAGTAATACCTCACAATCCGTTTTCGGCAATGTGAAGCGAGCGTCTTGGCGCCCGATTTGTCATAATAATCTGCATATAACCATTTGAGTTTATGACAAATGAAGCGTAGAATATATACGAAGAGGTGGAACATATGGTTGAATCGATAGATCCGATCGGAGTGAGAATTCGTTGCCTGCGCGAGAAGAGTCGCATCTCTCAGGCGCAAATGGCAGATTACCTGAAGATGGACCAGAGTATGATCTCGAAGATCGAGAACGGAGAACGTAACCCGAATCTGGAGATGATTGACGCCCTCTCTTCGTTGTTCGGATGCGATGTCGAGGGCCAGATTTTATCGGATAAGAGTTGTGAGTCGCTTACCTTTGCTTTCCGTGCGAACAGTGTTTCTTCCGAGGATATGCAGACCATTGCATCTGTAAATCGAATCGCGATGAATCTTCGCGAGATGAAGGATATTTCGCGGAGGACTTCGATTTGAAGGAGAGAATTCGAATCAACAGTGACGCGATCGAATTGAGGCGGAGGTTCGGTGAAGATGCTGGCTCGCCTGTTGATATATTCGCGTTATTAGGAGCAATCAAGGATCTCACTGTAGTATTCTGTCCGATGAGTGACAACATTAGCGGTATGACTGTGAAGGATGAAGGCATTCGTCTGATCGCCATTAACTCTCGTCTTTCGAAGGGCCGTCAGCGGTTCACGGCGGCGCATGAATTATGTCACCTCTATTTTCACACGGAGTTCCGTACGATTGTCTGTGCGAAGGACATAGCCGGGACAAGAACAGATCTTGAGAAGGAAGCGGATCTTTTCGCGTCCTTTTTCCTTGCACCTTATGAATCGCTTCATCACTTTATACAATTCGACATGGATCGGGCAACATCCAAACTTACGATGGATGATGTGATTCGGATCGAGCAGTACTTTGGGATGAGCCATCAGGCAACATTGGTTCGGTTGCAGGCCGATAAGTTTATCACGGCGTCGGAATCTCAGGCGCTCGAGAAGAACGTCATCAGTACCGCCCGTCGTCTGGGATACACGACAGATCTTTATCTTCCAACTCCGGAAGGAAGTCAGTACATGACGACGGGGAGTTATCTGCGGTTGGCAGATGAACTCTATACGAAAGGGGCTGTCTCTTCGGGGAAATACGAAGAGTGGCTCCTGGATGCGTATCGATCGGATATCGTCTACGGCGATAATGCCTCCGAAGAAGATTATGACTGAGAAGATGTTTTTTGACACGGATTGCCTGTCATCTTTCCTATGGGTAGGAAGGGAAGATATTATTCTCCTGCGTTATCACGGACGCATCGTCATACCGGAATATGTATATGACGAATTCTGCCGTCGCGGTGTAGAGCACCTACTTCGAATACTCGATAATATGATCCTCACGCGAGCTGTGATCAAGATGAACATCGAACACGGAACCGATGAGGCTAGATTATTCCGGGAACTTACGAAGAATCCGCGCAATGGAATGCCTGTGATCGGTAACGGTGAAGCGTCCGCACTTGTTCTTGCGAAGTTCAATCACGGAATCATTGCGAGCAATAACCTGAAGGATATTACAAATTATGCGCAGGAATTCGACTTACAAATACTTACAACGGCTGATATTTTACGAGAAGCATATGCAACAGAGTACATCACACTATCAGAAGCAGATGACATCTGGAAGCATATGTTGGCGAAGCGGAGACGACTGCCTGCTTCAAGTTTCAGCGAGTATCTGCGAATGCTGTGACATTGTTGGATGAATGATAAGAGCACCCCCCGAAAGGAGCAACATATGCTGACGCACGCCCCAACCCCGGAAGATGTCCTCCGCTGGCGCAAAACCGCCGCCGAGTATCGCCCGCACCTCTCACCGAACCGCAAGAGCGCCGACGAGATTGCCGCATACCTCGCAGCGAGGTATCCCGTCATCGCCTCCGAAGACCCGCGCCTTCACAACGTTGTCGCGCAGAATATTTTGTTGAATGATTTTTTCGTGCGAAAAGTACCGCCCGGAGCCAGACTCGATACGCGGGTGTTCCTCCTGTGCAACGAAGGTCCCGGTAGGATTCTCTATCAGGACCGGGAGGCCATCTACCGGGGAAGTCCCATTATCATCGGTCTAGAGACAAAGAGCCGGTTCTTCCTGGTGGAAGGAAGCTCGGCGCTTCACGACGAGCTCACAGCTTTCGCCGGACTGGATGCGGACGACTTGGAGAACGATTATTGCGTAGCGGAGTATATCAAGTGCCTCGGAGAGTGAAGCGCAAGCGATGGTTTACTTCTTGGCTTTCTCGGAAGCGAGCGTGTATTTCTCTGCGTAGCTGTTGAAAAGCTCTGTGAATTTTGCGTCGCTGCCATCTTTGACATGGCTCAGATACTCGTGCGTATCGAAACTGGTGCGCTCGAGTTCGATGATGCCGACGGCAATGTTGGAGCAATGATCGGAGACGCGTTCGAAATTGTTCAATAGATTCGAGAAAACAAATCCTAATTGCAGCGTGCAGGCACCAGCCTGCAAACGCTCGACATGGCCGAGCTTGATCTGCTTGATCAGCGAATCGATGACTTGCTCGAGTGGCTCGACGCTTGTGGCCAGCTGCAGATCCGTTTCCTCGAATGCCTTTACGGTGATCGTAACGATTTCTTCGATCGCCTGGCTGAGTACATGTACATCCGCCATTGCTTTACGAGAGAAGGACAGCTCCTTGTCGTGCATTTCGCGGGCAACTTCTGTAAGGTCGAGCGCGTGATCGCCGATTCGCTCGAAGTCTCCGATGCTGTGCAGAAGCTTGGAGACTTCAATGCTGTCTCGATCGCTCAGTGCTTTGCTCGATACCTTGACAAGATAGGTGCCAAGTTTGTCTTCATACATGTCGAGCGTCTGCTCTTGCTCGACAACCTCCGCGATCTTCTTCTCGTTGAAGTTCTCCAGCACGGATATCGCAGTAGAAATGGCGTTCTTGGTGATATACGCCATTTTGACAGCCATATTCTCACTCTCGGCAATCGCAAATGACGGTGTCTGAAGAAGTCTCTCATCAAGGAAAGACGTCTCTTCGTGGACGTTTATGTCGCGCACGACAAATCTGGCAATTTTCTCAAGCTGTTTCTGGAAGGGAAAGAGGACCAAGGTCGTAAGAACATTGAAGGTGCTGTGGCAGATGGCAATGCCGATCGGACTCGCCGCAACATCTGAGATAGCAAATTTAAAAAGAGCATCCAAAATCAAGTAGATCGTAAGGAAAATCGCCGTGCCAAGTATATTGAAGGTGACATGTACGATCGCGACACGTTTGGCGTTTTTGGTAACTCCGATGCTGGAGAGCAGCGCGGTAACACAGGTGCCGATATTCTGTCCCATGATGATCGGGATCGCGACCGCGTACGAGATGCTTCCGGTCATTGTCAGGGCCTGCAAAACGCCGACCGAAGCTGATGAGCTTTGGATTACGGCGGTAAAGAGCGCGCCGATCAGAACACCGAGAAGCGGGTTTGTGAATATGGTCAGAATACCGGTGAACTCGGGCGAATCCGCCAGCGGACTCACCGCATCACTCATGGTTTGCATTCCGAACATAAGGACTGCAAACCCGACCATAATCGTTCCGATGTCTTTGTTCCGCTGTTTCTTGGCAACCATGATCAAGATGATGCCGATGAAGGCCAGTACGGGGGAGAAAGAAGAGGGTTTGAGCAACTGGACAAAAAAATTATCGCTCTCTATACCGGCAAGGCTAAGAATCCAGGCCGTGAACGTCGTACCGATGTTTGAACCCATAACGACGCCGATTGTTCGGGAGAGATCCATAATGCCGGAATTCACCAGACCGACGAGCATAACGGTCAGCGCGGAGGATGATTGTATGACTGCGGTAACTCCGGCTCCGAGCAGGAGACTCTTTGCCGGATTGGAGGTCATCTTCTTGAGCATTCTCTCAAGTTTGCCGCCTGCGATCTTCGCGAGACCGTCGGAAAGGACGTGCATTCCATACAGGAAAAGAGCCAGACCTCCGATAAGCGTAATAAATGAAAACACATCCATAACGAGTCCCCCGTAAGCCTGATTTCATCTATTTATAACACACGATTGCTAGTAAGAGAAAGAAATGTCTGCTACATCAAGAATTCTTATAGAAATTTTCTGTGTGTAAGGACATAAATTGCGTCCCCGACATGCGTTATAATAGATATCATGAATCGTAACGCGTGGGGACATCCATCGCCTCGCGCGAAATAAATGCGGAAGCATTTGCATCACACCACGAGAAAAGAACACGGAGGAACACGATATGATCTATGAACTCAGAATTTACCATATGCACCCGGGCCGTCTACCGGCTATACATAAGCGTTTCAGCGAAGTCACGCTCGAGATGTTCAAGAAGCACGGCATCAAGGTTTGCGATTTTTTCGAGAACGCGGACGGGCAGGAGACGATCTACTACATCTGCGAATTTCGCGACCAACAGCACAGCGACGAGGCCTTCGCCGCATTTAGCGCAGATCCGGAATGGGTCGCCGCCTATCACGCCTCGATCGAGGACGGCGGCCCCATCGTCGACAGGATCGAGAGCATCTACATGAACCGCGTTCCCTACATCACACCGAACTGGGGCTGACAGGTTCATCCATAGCAAATAGTACAAGAAACACTGCGCATTTTACATTCTTTTCGCGAACAACGATTGCTATGCTGTTGGCATGAGTAAGACGAGGGATGTGGGACGCATTCCCGCGGCTCCTGATATTCATAAGGAGACGAAACCATGAGAAGAGTTACGTTACCTGCACTTCTGTTAACTGCCCTGCTACTGGCCGGCTGTACCGCCGCCCCCGCGACAAGTGCCACGGAGGCCACCACGGCCGCCCCGACACAGGCCACCACCGCTACTACCGAAGCTACGACCGTCGAGACGACAGCTCCGCAGCCGACGCTGCCGCCGAATACATCCGGCAAGGTCGAGATCCGCACGATCTCGAACAGCGCGACCTATCCCTACAACTCCTATCTGATCACATCGTCCAACAACGAGACGGTTGTCCTTGACCCGACCGAGATGCCGACGTCAGACAAGCTCCTTCTAACCCCGATCCTGATCACGTCGACGCACAACCACGGCGACCACAACGACGCGCTTTTCACGGACGCCTGCACCTGCGAGAAGATCCTGTACACGGCGGCCGACCTCACCGTAGGTGATTTTCACGTCTACACAATCGGCTCCTCCCACAGCAAGAACTTCGTCAAAGACCCGCCGGACAACATGATCATCGTCTATGAAGTAAACGGCCTTCGCATCGCTCACATGGGCGACATCGGCCAGGAAGCCCTCCTCGAGGACCAGCTCGCGGCGCTCGGCGAGATCGACATCGCAATCATGCAATTCGAGAACGGCTACTCCAACATGGACCTCGTGAACGATAAGGGCTTCGAACTCATGGAACAGCTGACCCCCAAGATCATCATCCCGACGCATTACAGCCAGGTCGGTGTCGAAGAAATGGTCGAGCGCTACGGTGAAGTCACCTATTTCGACGACATCCTCGCGATCTCCAAGGACGATCTGCCCGAGGACACGATGAACGTGTACATTATCGAGAATAATTTCCTGTATAAGTAAGGGGCACGGGGCCAGCCGAGCAGAATTCCGCGCGGCATTTCATAGTGCGAAAAGCGGCGGGCGCCG
>JACCEE012345045.1_pt1 | contig 11767 bp, 10 predicted proteins | sample 7449931 | NCBI WGS metagenome assembly JACCEE01 (sample SAMN15323457, study PRJNA562643) | freshwater metagenome | isolation source: river surface water | place: USA:Blue River Watershed | collected 2017-08-19 | reverse complement strand
TGTTAATGAAGGGTCTTGTTGTTGATAAGCGATACTCAGAATTTATTCCCTCTTCGTGGTAAAACTCGGACATAGTAGGCTGTTGAAGACTTGCTGAATATTCGTATGCTTTTCGAATATTTGGCTTTATTTCAAAAGAGCATTTATACTCATTCCAAAAGAGGGCTGTAGGATGATAATATAATGTTCTTGTTTTTTTTACAGGCTCTTGAGAAAATGATTTAATTGCAAACAGTGTTGTTGTTGCTGCTGCGATAATAATGATTTTGCTTTTCATTAAAAGGCTTATAATTTTTCAAATGGCTAATTAAGATGATAAGAAACTAACTTCCAGCATTGTGTTTCGGTGGGTGACGAATACCGCTTCTCTATAACCCCAACGGTCTTTGCTATAAAGTATTCTACCTTTACTGTGTCTGTTTTTCCGTTGCGATGTTTGTTTATGCAAAATTCATCTGTGTAGTGTAATACGTTAGCGTATTTTGTTCCATTAACAGTATAATCCTCTAATATTGCATGGTTTGGTGAACTGTCGATGAATTTTGAGTTGCTGGATAAACTTATTTCTCTTCTGTAGAATGTATCTGCTGCTGTTTTGATCTCATAATCTCTCAATGCGCCTGTACAATCTAAATTAGTTGCATAAATCCTGTCTTCAATTGTTGCTCTGCTGTTAGACGTAGAGTAAGATATGTTTAAAGTTTCTTGATGATCGATATAGCTATCGGAATGCCCTTCACCTATGTAATGCTGGTAACTGGTAATTACTAGCGTATCGGTTTCATCTATCGCATCATCATGATAAATCCAAAAACTTCCTTTGTTGTAGTTGAAAAAGGCTTTTAAGTCCGCATTCAAGTAGAAGTATCTATCCTTATCTTCAAGATTGCATGAAGTAATTGAAAGCAGGCAAATCAAAAATAGTAGTAGTTTCATAATACGATTTGAAATGTTACTTGTAGTTATTCAGCTGCTTAATTACTCTTGCCGGATTTCCTGCCAGCACTTGGTTGCCTTCGGGAAACGATTTGGTAACAATTGCCCCTGCTGCTACCACGGTATGCTCGCCTAGTTCTACTCCCGGGAGAATTATGCATCCGGTGGTGAGGAGTGAGTTCTTGCGGATTACTATTGGTTGTTCCTTTTTGTAGCTACTGTAGTTGTTTAGGTCGTGATCCATGCTGATGATTGAAACCCTTGGGCCTATCCACACATTCTCTTCAATTGTAATTCCGTTACGACCATCGATGTAGCACCAAGGCGAGAATCCGGGTGCCTTTGAACCACGGATGATGTTTTTTGCGGCTTTCACCTTGCTGGTAAAGTGAACAGGCCAAGGCACGCTACCGTTGATTCGAAGTATCTTTTGGTAGAAGCAGATTACCAGCAGGCTCTTCTTCGAATAGGAGGCTGTGTTAAAGCCCGGATACACCCATCGAAATATGAGTAACGTAAGTATTTTGGAGATTATTTTGTTCATTTTCTTGCAGTTTAATGGGTTTGTTGCTGCTGAAATATGCCACTAGTCTACTTTTTTGTATTCGCAATTCGCTGCTTAATCATGTTGAGATACCACTGCACTTTTATGGAGTTGGTCCCATTGGCAGCTATGCTAAAGCCTCTCTCATTTCCATTTCTAATCAACTCTTCACAGTATAACCTTGAATTTATTGGGTCGAACGTGAAGTGTTTAAATTTTATTGTGGTTGGAATTATTCTCTTTATACAGTTCTTGCAGTGCTGAAAGAGAGTGGTTTTGTTGCTATACCTTTTTCTTCTTTCAGGGGAGAAGTTTATTCCAAGTGGCTCGAAAATTCTTGTTTCTAGCGCAAACTCATAAAGCTCTTTTCTAAGCCTGTGCTCGAGTGGTAGATTTGCAAAGAAGGCAAGCATGTTTTTTCCCCATAGCGGAAGATAATAGCAGTACCCAAAAAATTCATAAACCCGAACTCCGTTGGCAAACATCTTTGGATTCCACTCCTTCATGCACCAGAAATCGAACCATATTGCCGGGTTTTTATAATCGCCATATTGCAACACTAGCTCGCTACGAATTTGGTTGATGAAATTGGAAGGAACCGGGTTTAGATCGTACCGGTGCTTTATAATTTTCTCTACCATCTCGTCGCTGTTTTCTGTACCCGATAGCAACTCCAGAAAGTTGCTTCCCCCAAGCGTATCGCCCGAGTGTCCTGGCATAAAAACTGCATCGGTGGGTATTTGATTCGTTTCGTGAAGGTGTTTAACAGCAAAGTAGTCTTGAATGATATAAAACGAACCGGCATTTGCAGCAAAGTCAACATAGCGGAGGAACTCTTCTCCTTGGGCAAACTTAGAAATCATGGCTGGTGTGGTTTCCACAAATAGCCATTTGAACCCAAGCGCATCGGCAACTGCCTTGGATGTTGATTTTTCAGGGTTTTCGGCTTTTCCAAACGAGTAGCAAATCACATTTGTGTAGCCCATTCGCTTAAACATTGCTGCAATGGAACGGGAATCGTAACCTCCGCTGAGAGGTATTACTACTGTTCGCCCGTTGAGCCCCTTGATAATCGCCCGATAGTCGGCTTCCAGCATATTTAGGAACTCTTCGCTTAAAGCCGAAAATGTTTCATTCCTATTTGATGTTGGAAGGTAATTAAAGTAAGTTACTAGTTGAACTCCTTGATTGTTGATGGTGGCAATTTCGCCGGCTCCAATCTGAAATACACGATTAATAAGTGTTTTGTTTCCTGTTACATGTCCCGCTGCAAGGTATTCGAGGCATGCAAATTCATTGAGTTTATCATCGGCTGGGTTGGTCGAAAGGAGAAAGCCTGAGTCCGCTATTTCGGTAACTCCTCTGTCAGTTCTGTAGTAAAGTGGTATAGATCTGCCACGGTCTACTGCTGCGATTAAACCGTTATCGGTGGTTATAACAACTGCGAAATGCCCGCCGGTTTTGGCAAGTAACTCCTTCATCGCGTTGGTACTGTCGATACCTTGAAAGTAGGCAATCAACTCGGTGTCTCGAACCGATTTTCCATTCTCGTCGATAATCCAACCTTTAACTCGAATGGTTTCGTTACCAAACCACTTGTAGCCGTAATTAAACGACAAATCAATTCTATGACTATTCATGCTAACGATCTATTGTGATGCTCTTTTTAATCTCTAAATATCCAATGAGTGCAAGCGCCGCATAAAGAAACGAACCGCCAATGGAGAATATGCTCAACGTAAAGTATATGTCCATATTTTTTGCCCCAATTAACCAGCCTAAAGCTAACATTAGGTACACCACCTGCCAAATAAGCAGCAGCTGATTTTTCTTAATAACAGAAAAGGTGGTGCTAATGCATTCCGTTGCATAGCTGAATGCTGTAAGGGGGATAATTACGCGGGCAATTTTACCTGCAATACGCCAGTCACTGCCCAGAACAAATGCAAAAATGGCTTCACCCCAAAAAGCAATAGGAAAAAGAATTACTACGGCCAACGCAAGATTACCAAAGTAGGACAGCAGGTAGAATCTCTTTCGGTTTGGTGTTCGATTCATCTTTTCGAAGAATACGCTTCCAAATGATGAGCTTATGAGGGCAAGCGGAAAACTAATTACTCGTGTGGCTCGTTCGTAGTGTCCAACAGTTGTGCTTGTTGTGATTATAGACAGACCAAATACCAGTAGATTTACTGAGAAGGTGTTTAGAATACCCATTGGCATTAAGAAAAGTGGAAAATTCTTATGCTCTCGCAGCACTCTTTGTATCGACTTAAATGAGATATACTTTAACCTCCACGATTCTTTTCGAAAAAGTTGCACTGCCAACATGCTCCAAGCCAATGCGAGTCCCGAAATATACCCTGCTACAAGCCCCCAACTTCCATTCGAAAAGCCATTGCGGTAGAGTCTTACACCTGTTTGTGCGGCATTTTGGACTACTCGGTTATTACCCATGAAACTGTATGCTCTTTTTCTGTTGAACCAGCAGTATATGCTGCGATGGCTGCCGGTTAAAAAGACAGCAAGGGGTAGGAGCCAAATGATTGACTTGTATGATGAATCGGGAAACATTCCCGTTAATGGTGTGAAGAATATCCACACTACAATAAAGCAGATTAATCCGAGTGTAAATGCAATGAGCAAACTTCCAACTAAGATGTGAAACGCCTCTCCGTTACGCTTTGGAAGCACAATGGAAAGGTCGTATCCTCCGGTTGCTGCAATGGCAAATACGTTAACCATGCTAACAAATAGAGCAATCATGCCGAACTCTTCCGGGGTATATATGCGTGTAAGGATTGGAATGGAAACTAGGGTAATGGCTTGCGCAATTGCGTTTCCCTTGAACAGGGCAAACACATTACGGAAAAAATCGTTTTTTAAAACATTGGGTAGCCCCATTATCCTAACTGTTTGTTTAATTGTTCGGCTAAGCAATAATAAAGAACATCAATTGGCTTGAGAAAACAATTGCTTTATTGTTATTTTTGTCACCAAATCTACGAAAATGAATTCTTCCGAGAAATTTTTCAAGCTTTTAGGTGACCTGCACCAGCAAAAAAACGGACAAGTTTCCGAAACTATGCTGGATATGGGCATTATGTATAAGGTAAACTACGGCGTTTCTCTGGCAACAATTAGAGAGTTGTCGAAGCCGTATGGTCCCGATCATGCCTTGGCAGAAATGCTCTATCAGCACGATTCCCGCGAAGCCAAAATTGCTGCCTCGCTGGTAGAGGACCCCAATTCCGTTACTCGCGAGCAGATGGAGCAGTGGTCGGCCGATTTTATCAATAGTGAGTTGGTTGAGCAGGTTTGCGTTAACCTGTTTCAAAAGGTGGAGTTTTCGCTGGCCAAAAGTTTCGAGTGGTGCCTGACTGACAATTTGTACCTAAAAATGGCAGGTTATCTTTTGGCAGGTTATGCTGCTCGTATTAAGGAGTATCGCAATAGTCAGCTGCTCTCTTATTTCGATAACATAGAGGAAGACGCTCCAAATTCTGCCGTTTATCTTCGAAACGCAATTGCATTCTGCTTGAGAGAGATTGCTTTACGTAACCCGGAGTGTAAGTCGGAAGTTTACTCTTTTCTGAGTAAACTCGAGTCAACCGGAGATGATTCAGCAAAATGGATTGCCGAGGAGGTAAAGACTGTTGTTGGGTAGTATTTGCTCGGCATGTTTTTTGTTTACAGAGGTTCTGTATTTGAAGGTTGTCGTTAGCATGAGTGTTCTGTTTGTTAGTTTCTATAACTTCTTTTAACTTCGGATAACATCATCTAACTTCCTTCGTGTTAATTTTCTTTCTAGTTTTGCACATTAATTATTAAAAACGAATACGATTATGGCGCTTTTTGAAAAAACTTCAAATCCTACCATGCGCGAAGGCCTTTATACTTCCGTAGGACGCGACTATGCCGGCACTGAAGTAATGACTGTAAACGGCACTATTAATAAGACTCTTTTGTTGCTCCTCCTTGTTGTGCTGGGAGCATCATATACTTGGAAGGTTGTTATGGAAAGCGTCAATCCGTCTGCAGCAATGCCATGGATGATCGGTGGTGCTATTGGAGGATTGATTGCCGCGTTGGTTGTGGCCTTTAAGCCTAAGACTGCTCCTATAGCTGGTCCTATTTATGCTATTCTTGAGGGTCTTTTTCTTGGCGGTATTTCTGCGTTTTTTGCACAACGCTTCCCCGGCATAGTTATTCAGGCCGTAGCCCTAACTTTAGGGGTAATGATGGTTATGCTTTTCGTGTATCGTTCAGGTATTATTAAGGTAAACCAAAAGTTTATAGGTGGAGTTGTTGCTGCAACTGGTGCTGTTGCCCTGTTTTACGTGGTGACAATGATAATGAGTATGTTCGGTGCCGATACTTCATTTATGAGTGGCAGTGGAACAATGTCTATAGTTATCAGTGGTGTTATTGTTGCTATTGCTGCGCTCAACTTGGTTCTTGACTTCCACTTTATTGTAGAGGGAGCGAAATCCGGTGCACCAAAGTATATGGAGTGGTATGGCGCATTTTCCCTAATGGTTACTCTTGTATGGCTATACCTCGAATTGCTGAGACTCCTAGCAAAGCTGAATAGCCGCGACTAAGGGTTTTTGCTTTACAAAAAAAGGTGATAAGCCTTTGAAATTTTGAGAATAGTATTTACCTTTGCGGGCCTTAACAGATAGAATTGTTGAGTTAAAAAATATAAAGATGAAAAAAGGTATTCACCCAGAAAACTATAGGATCGTGGCCTTTAAGGACATGTCTAACGACCACGTTTTCCTAACAAAGTCTTGCGTAAACACTAGAGAAACCTTAGAGGTTGACGGTGTTGAGTATCCTGTAGTAAAACTTGAAATCTCAAACTCATCTCACCCATTCTACACAGGTAAGATGACTATGATCGATACTGCTGGTCGCGTTGATAAGTTCAAGAACCGCTACAAGGCTCATATCGAAAAGAACAACAAGTAAGCAATTTTGAAATATATTAAAAGCTCCGGTTCTCCGGGGCTTTTTTTATATCTTTACGTGTCAAAAAAACGCATACTCATGAGCAATTTAGTTCTTTTCGATAACGGCCATGTTGATTTGTTGCCGCTTACTTTTACTCGACCAGTTGCAGAACTCAGGATTGGAATACTAACCATTACCCAAAAGTGGGAACGGCTTTTAAATACAAGGGCATCCTTTTATACACAAGACTATCTCCGGGTGAAGTTTCCGCTTGAACTTGGTGCAGATAATCTTTTAATCTCCGGAAATATTGTTCCCGAGGAGTTGCTTTTGGCTCAAATCCAAAAGTTGGAGGTAGGTGAAGGGCTGAAGTGGAATGGTGATGTGGTGTGCGTTAGGCTTAACCAATCAGATGCTACACGCTTTTTGAATGGAGAGGTTGATTTTGTGTTGATGAAAAGCCTCGATGCTGAGCCAATTACCATTCGCAGGCCTTACGATATTTTTCGGCTCAACGGAGTTGCGCTGGAACTAGACTTTAAGCATATTACCAAAGGACGTAAGTCGGCCCCAATTAGTGCAACAAACAGGGTGATTGCTCCTGAAAATGTTTTTCTTGAAGAGGGCGCAATTGTAGAGTGCTCTATTCTCAATGCTTCTACCGGTCCTATATATATAGGTGTTGATGCCGAGATTATGGAAGGATCCATTGTTCGTGGACCATTGGCTCTTTGCGAACATGCAGGTTTGAAAATGGGTGCGAAAATTTATGGACCTACAACAATTGGGCCTCACTCAAAGGTTGGTGGTGAGGTTAACAATAGCGTAATTATTGGCTATTCGAACAAGGGGCACGATGGCTTCCTAGGCAATTCAGTGCTAGGGGAGTGGTGTAACCTTGGGGCGGATACTAACAACTCTAACCTGAAGAATAATTACGAGGAGGTAAAGTTGTGGAGCTACCGTGAAGGGAGTTTCGTTAGAACTGGGCTTCAGTTTTGCGGATTAATTATGGGTGATCATTCAAAGTGTGGAATCAATACCATGTTTAACACAGGAACGGTTGTGGGGGTGAGCGCCAATATTTTTGGCAGTGGCTTTCCTCGTAACTTTGTTCCCTCTTTTTCGTGGGGAGGTGCTCATGGTGTGACTGATTATACAGTGAGCAAGGCTCTCCAAACAGCTAGGAAGGTAATGGAGCGCCGTGGAGTTGAACTCTCTGTTGCCGACATTGATATCCTTACCCATATTCACGATACGACTGAGAAATAAAGTATCTTCCAACAAAGTCGTAAGTTTTGACATTACGTCAGGCCAACTTCATTAATTGGCCCGCATCCCCATTTGGCATGAAGGTTGACTTAATGCATTGCGCCCACGTGTTTGGCGTTGGAGTGACAAGTTGTCGTAAAGTCATGTAGCTATGTATAATTTAAAAAATCCAGATATTTTGTTTTCGAACGAATTAGACGAAAATCCGGAGTATATCCCTGTTCTCGCCGAAGAGGATGAGGATATGCTCAATAAGATGATGGTACCCGATGTGCTACCTATTCTTGCGCTTCGCAATACAGTTCTTTTTCCTGGAGTTGTAATTCCTATTACTGTTGGACGCGATAAATCGCTGCGGTTGGTTAAGGAGGTATATGCAGGAAATAGAATATTGGGCGCTGTATCGCAGATAAATCCGCAGGTGGAAGATCCAAAGGGTAAAGACCTCTTTCAGGTAGGAACTGTTGGCACAATTCTGAAGGTGCTCGAATTGCCTGATGGATCTCACTCTGTAATAATACAGGGTAACAAGCGGTTCGAGATCAAAAACATGGTTTCGGAGAATCCATACTTTAGCGCAGAGGTTCATGTGCTGAACGACGACCTGCCGTTTGTGAAATCTACAGAGTTCGATGCTATTGTTGGTTCTATTAAGGATTTAGCGTTACGTATAATTAAGCTCTCTCCAAGTATTCCGCCTGAGACCGCTTTTGCTATTAAGAATATCGAGGGGCCGCGTTTTCTGATAAACTACATCAGTTCCAATACCGATTTGTCGCATACCGAGAAGCAAAAATTGCTCGAGATAAGTGACCTGCGCGAGCGTGGATATGCTTTGTTGCAGCATCTTACAAAAGAGGTTCAACTACTCGAAATTAAAAATGATATACAGGTAAAGGTTAAGATTGATCTTGACCAACAGCAACGTGAATACTTTCTTCAACAGCAAATTAAGACTATTCAGGACGAGTTGGGTGGAAGCCCAACCGAGCAGGAGGTTGAGGATTTGCGCAATCGGGCCAAAAAGAAGAAGTGGGGCAAAGATGTTGCAAAAGTGTTCGAAAAGGAGGTTGCCAAGTTGGAGCGAATGAATCCTGCTGCCGGTGAGTATTCTGTTCAGCTCAACTATGTTGAACTGTTGCTCGATTTGCCTTGGGACCATGTTACAAAAGATAATTTTGACCTTAAGCGGGCTGAGAAGGTGCTTGACGAGGACCATTTTGGACTCGAAAAAGTTAAGGAGCGCATAATTGAGCATCTTGCTGTTTTGAAACTTAAGGGGAATCTGAAATCTCCAATATTATGCTTGTATGGCCCTCCCGGGGTTGGTAAAACATCGCTGGGTAAGTCGGTAGCCAAAGCTCTAGGCCGTAAGTATGGTCGGGTTTCGTTGGGCGGATTGCACGACGAGGCTGAGATTCGTGGCCATCGCAAGACCTATATTGGCGCTATGCCGGGTAGAATCATTCAGACTATAAAGAAGGTTCAGAGTTCCAACCCCGTTATTATCTTGGACGAGATTGATAAAGTTGGTAAGGATTTTCACGGCGATCCGGCTTCGGCGCTTCTGGAGGTTCTAGACCCTGAGCAAAATAATACCTTCCACGACAACTACCTCGATGTTGACTACGATTTGTCGAAGGTGCTGTTTATTACCACCGCGAACAATCCGGCTACTATTAGTTCTGCGCTTCGCGACCGTATGGAGATGATTGAGGTGAGTGGGTATATTCTAGAGGAGAAGATTGAAATTGCAAAACGTCACCTTCTGCCAAAGCAGATGGAGAATCACGGCTTAAAGAAGAATCAGCTAGTTGTAGACGACGAGGCGCTCGAGTTGCTTGTTTCTAACTATACACGTGAATCGGGCGTTCGCTCAATGGATAAGCGGTTGGCTAAGATTGTGCGCAACTATGCTCGTAAAGTAGCATTTGACGAGAAGTTCAATAAAAAGGTTGGCACTGAAGATGTCAAGTCGATATTAGGAATTGCCGATTACGAAAAGGATAGTTATCAAGGTAACGAATTTGCCGGAGTTGTAACCGGTCTTGCTTGGACAGAAGTTGGCGGCGAAATACTTTACGTTGAAACCAGCTTGAGTAAGGGTAAGGGTGGGTTAACGCTTACCGGAAACCTTGGAGATGTGATGAAGGAGTCGGCCGTAATTGCAATGGAATACATTAAGGCGCACTCCGATTCGTTGGAACTTCCTTCTGATGTGTTTGAGCGCTGGAACGTTCACGTTCACGTTCCCGAAGGGGCAATCCCCAAGGATGGACCTTCGGCAGGTATAACCATGGCCACCTCCATTGCATCCGGGTTTACTCAGCGTAAGGTTCGGAAAGATATTGCCATGACCGGAGAGATTACACTTCGTGGAAAAGTATTGCCGGTGGGAGGGATTAAGGAGAAGATTCTTGCAGCCAAGAGAGCTGGGATAAAGGAGATAATTCTTTCGAGCGACAACCGCAAGCATATTGAGGATATTAAGGATGTTTACCTGAGTGGATTGTCGTTCCACTATGTGGATACGCTGAAAGAAGTGCTTGATTATGCACTGCTTCAGGATAAGATAGATGTACCACTTAGTATTTGCTAAGCATTTAATTAAAAAAAAGCGGGATGTGTAAAATAATATCCCGCTTTTTTATTACCTTTAACCAAGTAATGGTAATGATCACAAAAAATCGTAGAACGGCTACGGTTCTTGTGTAATTGCTAACAAATTCAAATGTGATGACGATAGTTGTCCCGATATGATTAAAATTGTAATAGAACTGTAATTAATTGTTTACGCATATGCGGAAGCCGAAAAGCATTACGAGTAGGCAACTTAACCTAAATTATTTTACTATGAAACTAAAAACTTTTTTTGCAGTAGTTTTTGCTGTTCTTGCTGTAAATGCAGTAGCACAAGATCTTAAGTTTGGAGCAAAAGGTGGTTTGAATTTTTCTAATTTTGGTGGAGATGAAGCTGACCATAAAATGAAAGTTGGTTTTCATATAGGCGGTTTTGCTCAATACGGAATTAATGATGCATTATCACTTCAACCAGAGTTGCTTCTTTCTTTTGAAGGTGCCAAAGATGATGGCGGTGATGATAACCCATGGAGTTTAACCTACATCAATATTCCTGTAATGGTTAACTATAAGATTGCTGCTGTTCAAGGCCTATACGTGGAGGTTGGTCCTCAGCTAGGTTTCTTGCTAGGTGCAAAATATGATGGTGAAGATGAGATTATGGGAGATAAGGTAAAAGATTACTTTAAATCAACCAATTTTAGTCTCGGTCTTGGTGCTGGTTATGCTATAAATGACAACATAAGTGTTGGCTTACGTTATTCGTTAGGATTAACCAGTATTGCAGATGATAGTGATGCTGATATTAAGCAAAACAACTTCCAACTTGGTCTTGCTTATAAATTTTAATTCTTAGAGCGTCTTTTTACAAAGCCGCCACTTCTGTGGCGGCTTTTGTGTTTTATAACTATTGCACAACGGCTTATATCGGTAGAATAATTTCCAGTTGGCTGTCCGAAAAGTGCTATCTTTCGGCTTGATAAACGATACTACTTATGCAAGAAAAAGTTGCTGTTTTTCCGGGTTCCTTCGATCCTTTTACCGTTGGACATGAGTCGATTGTGCTCCGTGGATTAAATCTGTTCTCACATATAGTTATTGCTGTGGGATACAACTCCAGCAAGAAAAGCCTCTTTACGTTGGAAGAGCGTATTCAAATGATTGAAAAAATATTTGAGGCATATCCTAATGTTTCGGTGCAGAGTTACCAAGGGTTAACGGTTGAGTTTTGCAAAAGTGTAGAGGCGGGGTATATTCTTCGTGGGTTACGTACGGCATCCGATTTTGAGTTTGAACGTGCAATTGCGCAGGTAAATAGAATGATGGACGGTGGATTGGAATCCGTATTTTTGCTCACGTCACCTGAACTTACACCGGTAAATTCTACGATTGTCAGGGATATCTTAATTCATGGCGGTGATGCTTCAATGTTTATTCCTAAGGGGATAAATATTGCCGACTATATTAAACCGCATCTCA
>JACCEE010839879.1_pt1 | contig 11767 bp, 14 predicted proteins | sample 7449931 | NCBI WGS metagenome assembly JACCEE01 (sample SAMN15323457, study PRJNA562643) | freshwater metagenome | isolation source: river surface water | place: USA:Blue River Watershed | collected 2017-08-19 | reverse complement strand
TCACCACTAATACCAACGGCGCCTATGGCCTGCCCGGCATCGTTAAGAATCAGAACGCCGCCAGGAACTGGGACGAAGCGTCCCTGTGAGGCTGCAGCAACAGCGTTCTGAAACGCTGCACGATTTGCAGTACGGTCTCGAATTTGGCGTGACGAAATCCCCATGCCCAATGCGCCCCAAGCTTTGCCAAGGGCAATATCAAAGCGAAGTGGGCCGCAACCGTCTTCGCGCTGAAAACTGACCAGATTAGCGCCGGCATCAAGCACGACCACGGCAAGCGGCAAGATGTCATGCGCTTTGCGAAGTGCTAATGCGTTGGCGCTAATGGCTAAGGCATGCTCTAGCGATAAGCTGCTTGCAATCGGAACAAGACGATCAACCATGATTGACCCTTCACAGTAAATGAGAAACCCCCAAAGCGCGATCCTAAGTCCTCCCCGGTTAAACTCAAAACTTTAGTCAAACGAGTGCGGGGAGTCGATCAGTGATTCGCTACTTAAAACGAGGCAAGGATGCCGCGGCCATCGCCGAGGTCGACGCTCAGGTGAGGGCTACGGTTGAAGGTATTCTGAAGGATATCGAGCAACGGGGCGACGAGGCAGTGAGGGATTTTTCGCGTCGTTTTGATCAATGGGATCCCCAAAGCTTTACCTTAGGCGAGGATCAAATTGCCAAGGCGGTTGCGAGGCTTAGTCCGCGCGAAATCGAAGATATTCGATTTGCACAACAGCAAATCCGCCACTTCGCTCAAATCCAGCGCGACAGCATGGCCGACGTTGAGGTCGAAACCATGCCAGGCGTGATACTCGGCCACAAGCACATACCGGTCAATGCGGTGGGTTGTTATGTCCCAGGCGGCAAGTACCCAATGATTGCATCAGCTCATATGAGCGTGCTTACAGCGAAGGTGGCTGGTGTTTCAAGAATTGTATCGACAGCCCCACCCTTTCAAGGCGAAGCCCACCCGGCCATTGTAACCGCGATGCATTTCGCTGGCGCCAATGAGATTTTGGTTCTCGGCGGCGTTCAAGCAGTTGCTGCCATGGCGCTTGGCACCGAGTCAATCAAGCCAGTCGATATGCTTGTTGGACCTGGCAACATGTTTGTTGCTGAGGCTAAACGGCAACTTTACGGCAAGGTAGGTATTGACCTTTTTGCTGGTCCCACTGAAACGCTGATTATTGCCGACGAAAGTGTTGATGGCGAAATGTGCGCGGTTGACTTGCTCGGGCAGGCTGAGCATGGCCCTACCTCGCCAGCTGTGCTACTAACCAATTCGGAGAAGCTTGCGCTTGACACCATGCGCGAAGTCGAGCGCCAACTTCAAATACTACCGACGGCTGCGATTGCACGTAAAGCTTGGGAGGACTTTGGCGAAGTCATTGTATGTGACAGTGTCGAGGAAATGATTACCCAGGCAGACGAGATTGCCTCAGAGCATGTTCAAGTCATGACCGAGGACCCCGATCTTTTTCTAACCCGCATGACCAACTACGGTGCACTTTTTCTTGGACCAAGAACCAACGTAAGTTTCGGCGACAAAGTTATTGGCACGAATCACACCCTGCCAACCAAGAAAAACGCTCGTTACACTGGCGGGCTCTGGGTTGGAAAGTTTTTAAAAACTTGTACCTATCAGCGTGTGATAAACGACGAAGCCAGCGCGCTCATCGGTGAATACTGTTCTCGACTTTGTCACATGGAGAATTTTGCCGGACATGGCGAGCAGGCCAATCTTAGGGTCAGGCGCTATGGCAAGCGCGATATACCCTGGTACCAGCCGGTAGAGCCTACACACTCAGGCAAATAAGCTTGAACAAGCCCAGTTTCCCAAAGTCACCTTCATTTCGTTTAGACGGCAAGCATGCGCTTGTAGTCGGCGCAGGCAGAGGGCTTGGTGCTGCCTGCGCCATCGCGCTTGCTGAAGCAGGGGCAAGCGTTTCGCTTGCTTCGCGCACAAGCCACGAACTCGAATTGATCAGTAATTATATCGTTCAACAAGGCGGTACGGCTAGTTACCTGCGGCTTGACGCAACACGACCAGCCGAGGTCAAGGCCTGCGTCGAATCACTCGGCCCCATCGATGTACTTGTCAACAGCGCAGGAACCAATCGACCACTTCGCATCGATGAAGTTAATCAGGACGATATTGACAGTTTATTCGATATTAATCTTAAAGCGGCTATTTACTTAGCGAGAGAAGTTTCTATATCGATGCGAAAGCATGCGATAAAAGGCTCGTTGATCACCGTGTCCTCACAGATGGGCCATGTTGGGGGTCCTAAGCGTACGCTTTACTGCGCAAGCAAGCACGCGCTTGAAGGCATGACGAAAGCGCTTGCATGGGAGCTCGGCCCGGAGGGCATTCGGGTAAACACCCTTTGTCCCACATTTTTTAGAACACCCTTAACCGAGCCCATGCTTGCTGACCCTGCATTTCGTGATTTTGTGATTGGCCGCATCGCATTGGGCAGGCTTGGCGAGTTGCAAGATATCATGGGGCCGATTGTCTTTCTTGCTAGCGAGGCTTCATCGCTCGTCACCGGGACATCGCTCATGGTGGACGGCGGATGGACAGCGCAATAACGCTCAGGACACTATGGCAGCAGATCAACGCGCCTGACGAGTGCCTAAAGCAGCTTTGCTTAACCGGTGCCGACCCGGTTTTGCCATCGAGTTTTCCACTAGGGCGTATGGCTCAGACTTGTATTGCTGCATGTGCGCTCATGGCAGGTCGGCTTCATAGCGATGCTGGTGGCCCGAAGCAAGCTATCGCTGTCGATATGCAACACGCGGCCACCGAGTTTCATTCAGAGCTCTGGTTGCGCATTAACGGCGAGGAGCCGCCACCGATCTGGGATGAACTTGCGGGTATTTACCCTTGTGCCGATGGTTTTGTACGTCTTCACACCAACTTTCCCCAGCATCGCGACGGCGTTTTGCGATTGCTGTCTTGTGAACCCAAGCGAGAGGCAATTGCAAGCGCTCTCTTGAGTTGGGAATCCATCGCCTTTGAAGAGGGTTGTGCCGAGGCTGGAATCGTTGGCAGCGCGTATAGGCAGCTTAACGATTGGCTTGCTCACCCCCACGCCGAACTTGTTTCAACTTGGCCGCTCATCAGCATTGAGAAATTTGCAGACGGGACAGCTCGTGATCTTGATCTCGGTCCTCGCCCACTTTCGGGTCTGCGCGTGCTTGACTTAACCCGTGTCATCGCTGGGCCGGTTTGTACGCGCACACTGGCAGCTTATGGCGCTGAGGTCTTAACCATCAGCAGCCCGCATCTCCCGTGGACTGACGCGATCGGCATGGATACCAGCCGAGGCAAAAGAGCGGCTTTTCTGCACTTACGCCATCCGGACGAACTCGATCAACTGAAAGCCTTAGTGAATGACTGCCATGTCTTTGTTCAGGGCTATCGGCCTGGCGCTTTGGCCGGGCTCAAGCTAAGCGGAGAAGAAATAGCCCGGATTCGACCCGGCATCATCCATGCATCGATCAACGCCTACGGATCCTGTGGTCCTTGGGGTGGTCGACGCGGCTTTGACAGTCTCGTTCAAACCGCAACCGGTATCAACGCCATGGAAGCGGAGGCCTTTGGTGAGAAGCTGCCAAGAGCACTACCTTTACAGGCGCTTGATCACGCAAGCGGCTATTTGCTCGCCTTGGGTGTGATGGAGGCCCGCAGGCGTCAGCGACTTGAAGGTGGTTCCTGGCGTGTTGAAGTATCGCTGGTGCGAACGGCACACTGGTTGCGCAGCCTCGGGCGGGTAGCCACAGGCCCGAAACATCCAGCGCCAAACTTCGAGTCAATCGCCCCTTGGATCAACGAGTGCGAAAGTGACTTTGGCCGTATTTCGTATGTGGCGCACGCGGCAATCTTTGAAAAAACGCCAGCCTACTGGGCCCTGCCACCCGTACCACCTGGCTCTCACCCAGCGATCTGGCTTACTCGTTGACCAACTGCGCTTAACTTAAGGTCGTGAAAACCGCCTTATTTCGCACTTGATGTGGATGCAATTTAAGCTTATGAATCTCTATTCTTATCAGTGACTTGAACGTCGATAGTAAGTCTATTTCGAGGTTCAAATCCCGGCTGAGTGTCGGCTGTCGATCCATCTTCATAGGCCTTGGGGCGAAAGTTGTCAGCCCGCATCTGACGCTCGCGTCGTTGCATCCACCAGCGGTAAATGGCCAGGCCGAGGACGAGCTTAATCGCTAGTATGGCGGCGACGAGCAAGACGAAACCGAATCCTAGGATCAGCACCACAGCGACTGCGAGCGCTAAAACAGCAAGAAGCGCTGCAATGATTCGGTCACCTATTGACGGCTGATCAACCGAATGCAACAACCAGGGAAATCGCTTCAACACGCAGCCTCGTAGGTTTGATCGCGCGATTGCTTGTGCGCGGACTCGGTGAAAGGGAGATTAAAGGACTATCTTAACCAGATTCCATTGCCCTGCCATGAGGTATGGTTCTCGTGTGTGGTTGCGCTTGCACGGTTTCTCCGCCCTTGTATAGCCTTGCGGAGTCAGTCCGAAATGCGCTGTAATGGGTGGCTGAACGAAAGGAACTGGGATGCCTAAGACGATTGAACTGATCTACGATTTCGTGAGCCCAAACGCTTATTTGATTTGGCAGCCACTACGTGAGATCGCAGCGAGACAGCGAGCCGACATCAAGATAACAGCTGCGTTTCTTGGCGGGATGCACAAATTGACGGGCAATGCACCACCCTTCATCAGAGATGCAGAGGTGAAAGGTAAGAATGATTATGCCAAGTTAGAGATGCAACGATTTATCGAAAAGCACAAGCTTCTTCGTTTTCGGATGAATCCTAAGTTTCCCTTCAATTCGATCACGCTCTTAAGAATGCTGGTATCGCTCCCAAGCGAAGAGCAAATCAAGTTCATCGAAGCCCTGAGCCCCGCAATTTGGGAAGAACAGCTCGATGTCAGCGATGCTACTGCCCTTGGGGCGGTGTTGAGGCAAGCAGGTTTTGATCCCGATGTGCTTGCAGTAAAGGCGCAAGACCCAGCGGTCAAACAATTGGTGATCGACAATACGGATCAGGCGGTTGCCCGCGGATGCTTCGGGATCCCGACATTTTTCGTGGGCAAGGAAATGTTCTTCGGCAAAGAGAGGTTAGGTCAGATCGAGGAGTTGCTCGAAAGAGAATGAATTACAGGGTTGGGGCCACCAGCGTTTCAAGCTCGGCTGACGCTTCGCAGGTTGTCCTTCAAATAGTCGGGAACACGCTCATCAAAGCCCAGAGCTACGCGACGAACTTCGGGAGAATCGGTAGGTGCATGACCGACACCGAGCGCTGATGCTCTCGGCGGATCGACAGCAACAACCCTGCCTCCCACCCGGCCAATTTGGGTGATCTCACATTCAACATAATGCCCCGGCCCGATGCTTCTTGAGTGGCAAGGTGTACCCATCAGGATGACGTCGCCCGGTACGAGGGTGATGTGGCGCGCCAAATCAGCAATCACATAGTGAGGCCCCCAAATGCATTCTTCCCCTATTGAGGCCTCCTGCACAACCACGCCGTCCACAAACGTGCGAATCGTTTGTTCAAACAGGTTCACACCTCGCACGATCCCTGGCCCGATGGGTAATAAGGTGTCAGCCCCCTTCACACGCAGCATGCTGCCTTGATCGGTATCACGGAAGTCCTGCAAGCCCATGTCCAAGGCCGGGCAAAAACCTTCGATGAAATCCCAGGCCTCATCAGGGGTAACGTTGCGGCAGGTTCGACCGATCACCACCGCATATTCACCTTCGTAGTTAAGGTACTTGCAATCGGCAGGTTTTAGGATTTGGCCGCCGTGGCCATTTAAAGAGCTTGGCGGCTTGGTGAAGTAGGTCGGGGTGTCGGTGGGCTTGGGCCGATTGCGGGTTTCAAGGCTCCGCGAGGTGTAGGAAATATGAACGGCAATCACTTTGCTTGGATTTACGGGTGGCAGGTAGTGAGCCGTTTGCGCATCAATCGTTCGTCCATCATCGAGCACCAAACTCACCTCATCGCGCATGCTCCCCCAAAAGGCGCTGCCGCCAATCAGCACACGCCTGCGTTCCTGACGTGGGCCCAGCATGACGGCTGGTAATTCATGAAAAGGAAATTCAAAATTCACAGCTAGCTCCCTTTAGCCTTGGTACTGGCATGTGCATCTGCACTGGCGCTCGTATCGAACCACATGTGGATATTGCCGGTACCCCTTGCGTTCTCATAGGCAGAAAGCGCCTCACCCTTGGCGCGACATGCTGCACCGCCTAAGGCACCGAGCATTTGGAGGTAGTGTGCTCCGAAGGCCTCCCAGGGTCTTTGTCGATAATCTTCATCCCAGTGCGCCAAGATCTCATCGTGCCGACCCTTAGCCATGCGTTCAATGGCCCGCTTGTCACTTGCCATATTCTCTGGCGAAGAAACATTGCTCTCGTGAAAAATGCGCGGATGATTGGGCTTCCAGTCGATCCCATTGAACTTGTGGCTGAGCGCACCTGAGGCGAGCATGACGACCTTTAGCTCGCTTCGGCGGATCGCCTCACCAATGGCTTCGCCAGACTTCAGGAAATGCTCCCAGTCGCAGTTTTGACAGCTACTTACGCTTACGACCGGCGTATCCGATAACTCCAGGCGAAGCTGCTTAATGAGATTAATCGTGGGGTAATGACGGCCGAGGTCAGGATTGCAAATCGCCCTATTGAAGCCTCCCAGCTCGCGCGAAACCGCCTCAATATCGAGCGCCAGTTTTGGATAGCCCCGGTAGCTGTAGGGCACCCCGTATAAGTACCAGGGCATTTCATCGGAAATGTAGTTTCCTTTGTAGCGATCCCCACCATCGACCAAATGATAGCCCGTGGTGAACCAGTGGCTATCGAAGATCAGCACGACGTCCGGGGCGGCCGCAGCGATACGCTCGCGCAATCGAGCATAGCCAGCGATCAGATCCGAATCTTGTCCATTGCCCATGAGGCGGCGAAACTCTTCGCATTGCATTAAGCCAGGATGATGCGATACCAATGCTGCGCCAAGGATTGTTCCCATGTTGATGCTCTCTAACGATGGCTAAAGCTTGCTACAAAAGGCTTTTTCGGGATTACGACGTCTTTGATGTCGCAAAAGAATTCAAAGCTCCAGTCCCCTCCCTCTCGCCCAAGGCCTGAGCGTTTAATGCCGCCAAATGGCGCGGCCAAGTCGCGGATACCGAAGCTGTTGACCCAAATAAAACCCGTGCGAATCTGCTCGGCTAGCCTGGTAGCGTGAGCGGCTTCGCCGTAGCACACCCCACCGAGACCGTAGTCGGTACCATTGGCCATGGCGATGGCCTCTTCATCGCTGCGAAAGGTCTGAAGCGTGAGGACCGGTCCAAAGACTTCGTTCTGAACAATCTCGCTGTCTTGCCTGACGCGAGTCAGCATCGTCGGCTGAAAATACTGTGCCCCATAGGCGTGGCGCTCACCGCCCCAAAGTACCTCAGCACCCTCTGCGATCGCCCGCTTCACAAATCCTTCGATGCGGTCCACTTGCCTTGGGTGGATGATCGGCCCTACTTCGGTGGCCTCATCGCGTGGATCACCAACGCAAAGTCGCTCGACATGCTTGCGCATGGCTTTAATAAAGGGCACACACAGCTTCTCATGAACGAGAAATCGCGTCCCTGCTAGGCAAACCTGCCCTGCATTACGATACATGAGCGTGCCGGTGGCAGCGGCGCTCTCCACATCGGCGTCTTCAAGCACGATAAACGGGCTCTTCCCACCCAACTCAAGACTGCATGGCACAAGGTTAGCGCCTGCGGCCTGGGCGATGGCGCGTGCAGTCGGCACACTGCCTGTGAACGAGATTCTTGCTAAGCGGCTATCGCTGACAAGTCGAGCACCCGTCGTGGCGCCGCCACCTTGCAGCAGGTTGAAGACGCCTGGCGGCAATCCCGCGGACTGGGCCGCATCGGCAAGCAGTGAGCAAGTGAGCGGTGCCCATTCGGGTGGTTTCAAGATGCATGTGTTACCCGCCGCAAGCGCGGGGCCAAGCTTCCATGTTGACAGCAATAGGGGCGAATTCCATGGCGTAATAATCACGACAACGCCAGCCGGATCGTGACGTATCCGGTGACTGGCCTGATCGGTCTCAATCGATCGCTCTTGTAACCTGAGAGCATGCTCTGCAAACCAGCTGATGTTGAGCATGGCACGGGGAACCACACCGTGTCGCATGCGGGACAGTAAAACGCCCGCATCGTTGCTTTCGAGCACACAAAATGCATCAGCACGCTTGCCAATCTCTTGCGCAAAACGATCGAGGTAGGGCTTGCGTTCAGCTGCGCTCAGGGCGGCCCATCCGGGAAACGCCCTTTGTGCAGCATCGATAGCCCTCGTTATCTGCTCATCGTCGGCTTCGTAGACTTCACCAAGTCGTTGCTGCTGAATAGGGCTGAAAACCTCGAAGCTACGCGGCGAGGCCACACGCGTACCGTCAATATAGTGTTGGGGCGATACCTCGACCCCGTCAACCTGGAGATGAGCGACACTCATCGTCAGGTTTCGCTCCGCATCCACTGCGCGGGATTACGTCGGTGCGGCCATTTTGTCTTTGTCTGAGGGTGAAGTTTCATAGGAAGCGAAGTCTCGGATGCATGATCAAAGCGGCAGTTTCCCGCTTCAAACTGATATCAACAATCGATAAATAATTGGCAATTCGTAAGTTAACTTGGACAATAGCTCATCTCATTTTTGAATTGCTTATGCCACTGACCCGCTTTACCCTGCGTCAACTTGAGGCCTTCAGCACGGTCGCGGATACTCGAGGATTCGCGGCTGCGTCACAACGCATGGGCTTATCGTCGTCTGCTGTCAGTCAATTGGTCGCTGAGTTGGAAGCCTACTTAGGATTTCGGCTATTCGATCGCCACACGCGGCTAGTCGAACTTTCTGGCGCTGGCCGTGAATTCCTGGCCATGGCCCAGTCTGTCCTGCGACATGTGCAGCAAGCAGAATCGGCAGCTTCCAACATCCGTGACTCAGCTTCGGGCATTGTTCGGATCGCGGCACCCTTGGTCTTGGCAGGTGCCGTGCTTCCCAAGGCGATCGCCAATTTTCGAGAACTCAAGCCATCGGTGGTTGTACGTATTCGTGACACGCCGGTTGACATGCTGCTTGATCGGGTTAGCGCCGGTGATGTCGATCTTGCCGTTGGGCCCGATCGTCGGGCAACCCAAGATGTGCTTTCCATACCAGTGTTTAGCAGCCCGTGGGTGTTGTGGTGTGCTCGTACCCACCCCCTTGCAAGCAAACGGCGCTTACGCTGGGAGGATCTTCACGAGGTTTCCCTCGTGGCCGCAGGCCGCGACCACGAACAAAGCGTTGCACAAATGCGAATCGATGAGCCAGAAGGACAAGGCATTCGACCTATTGATGTGGTGGATAACATCTCGACTGCACTTGGACTAGCCTCACAAGGTTTAGCGGCTACGCTTGCGCCCGCCTATGTCGGGATGATGGCCAAACCACTTGGCCTGTTGTCACGCCGGGTTACTCAACCTGAGACGATCCGCCAAGTATGCATTTACAAGTCTAATACGCGTGTTGTATCCCCAGCAGCCCAAGCTTTTTCAGACTTTCTTGAGAGTTGGCTTAAGCAGTGGAGCGTGAAACGCTAAGCACAATGAGACAGATGGCTGAGCTTCTATGGCCTTGGCGTTCGCATCAAGCCCGCCTGCGCAAAGAGACTGCCCGTGTTGGGGTAAATCAGCACCATGTTGACCGCGCTAGGCATATGGCTCTTTGCAAACTGGCCGGCATCTCGCGCGAATCTAAGTCATGTCAAAAGCTCATTGCTTACCAAACACGGGCAGCCAGCTTGGTGCACAAGTATGTATCCGGACAGTTGGTCAATCGCCCGAAGGATCCTCACCCCACTCAGATGCCTGCCATGAGGATGTCAAGGGCACGGATGATGCGGTCGCCTTGGTCTGCGACACTTCCCACGCGACGCACCCTAGTCCGCCGAACCGCCGCGATAAGTCGGGTTGCCAGAACAAGCCGCTGCCCCTCGTGGAGGACCTCTGGATTAAGGTCCTTTACGATCGGATAATCCGCCAGAATCGGAATGACAACCACCGAGGAATCTGGCGGCAGAAGATCGCTCTCCACAACGACCATCCTCACTCCGTTGTAGTCCGCTACATCAAAGCGAGTTAAGTGTCCCAAGATGCGCCCCCAGGTGCGCTGATGATGTCAGCCAAGGGGTGCCCATGTCGCTCATGCCAAGCCGATTGGGCAGCGAAAGCTGCTTCGTTGTCTTTGAGCCATTGAAGCCTGCGTGCCTTTGCAACAGCAGCCTTGAGCGCTGTCTCAGCGATGTACGAAACGTTTAGATTGAGGGCCTTTGCGGAATCGAGGGCTTCTGCATCGAGTGTTAGCGAGGTTTTGCGTTTTATCGCTGATACCATCTGACGGGCTCCAGTTGATACCGTGAAACTATACCGCAACTCTGTCTTACTTTCATGGATGGCGCCCGTGTAGCCGGAATCTCTTTTGAGCACGGCAGACCCGCTCGACCCAGAGATAAGCCAGGATTTCTCCGGCCACCACCTGCTCGGCGTACCGTTTGGCAGTTACCGAATGCGAAGCTAAATGTACATCCATGTGTTTACAAACCCTAAGTATCGGGTAAGATGTACCTATACATCTATTTACCAACTCAAGAGAGCTCATGGCCAACACCAAACTCTTCAAAAACGGCAATTCCCAGGCCGTGCGTATCCCGTCAGAGCTGGCTTACAGCCGCTGGGACATCGAACTGGTCATAGAGCGCCAGGGCGATGAATTGCGCATCCGTCCGGCCCGTCGGCGCATGGGCGATGTGCTGGGCACCTTGGCGCAGTTCTCCCCCGACTTCATGAGTGAGGGTCGGGGCCACAACATTGAAGGTGAACGCGAGGCCTTATGAAGCCCAAGTACATGCTGGACACCAACATCTGCATCTACCTGATGAAGCACCAACCGCCGCAGGTTCGGGCGCGTTTTGCTGACTGCTTCGTGGGCGACGTGGTGATTTCGGCCATTACGCTGGCTGAACTGGAATACGGGGCGGCCTGTTCAGGGGCAGCACAGGCACAAAACCAAGTGCTGCTCGAAAGCCTACTTGAGGACATCCCGGTTGCACCCTTTGAAGCTCGCGCAGCAAGTGCCTACGGGCCGCTAAGTGCAGCCAACCGTGAACGCAACAAAGATGCGCTGGACAAGCTGATTGCGTCTCACGCGCTGTCATTGGAAGTCACGCTGGTCACCAATAACGAGGCAGACTTCCGGGACTTTCCGGGTTTACTCGTTGAGAACTGGGTCAATAACCACTGATCGCGCGACGAGTCCCTCACCACCCAAAGCCCTTTCTGTCTCGGCCGAGACGGAGGGTTCGGTCACCTCGCTGCGCGCGGCTCCTCGACCCCCGCCGGGCTTTCATGCCCAGCGCTTCGAATCCCGATCGTGAACCCCTCCAGGGGTTCACTCCCGTCCCACCAACAAAAACGCCCGCTTCGCGGGCTAGTTTTCGTTGGCGGAGACGGAGGGTTCGGTCACCTCGCCTCGCTGCGCGCGGCTCCTCGACCCCCGCCGGGCTTACAGGCTCGGCGCTTCGCTAACTTGCTGAGGTCAAAATAAATCAAGTTCTGGTGGTACTGAATCGCCCCGAGATTTGAGGAGGCTCCAAGACTTGAGAGAATGGAGCCATGAAGCGATCAAACAAGTTTTCACCCGAG
>JACCEE011632568.1_pt1 | contig 11771 bp, 9 predicted proteins | sample 7449931 | NCBI WGS metagenome assembly JACCEE01 (sample SAMN15323457, study PRJNA562643) | freshwater metagenome | isolation source: river surface water | place: USA:Blue River Watershed | collected 2017-08-19 | reverse complement strand
TTAACAACCGCCTTTTTGAAAGTTGTAAAGAACTATTGACCAATCAACTGCAAAACGAAATTCCCGATAATATTTCATTGCCCGACAGTTTACAGAATGTCATACAAAAAGTATATGATGATGTTTATCAGAAAACAGCAAATCATAAAGAAGATAAAGGATTTGTATCGGTAGAGTTTTTAGGAACAAGGCAAGAATTTACCGATTCAATAACCGAAAAACTCCCAAAAACAATTGAAAAGCTCCAGGATAATGGTTTTAAACCATCAGAAATTGCAATCATTGTCCGGCGAAATGAAGAATGCAGGCAAGTTGTAAATATGCTGCTTGATTACAAAAAAACGAATGCTGCAAAAACGAACTATTGCTATGATGTAATATCGTCAGAAGCTTTAGAATTGGGCACATCATCGGCAATAAACATAATAATTCATTTTTTAAACGTATACCAAAACCCCAAAGATACACTTGCTCAATCTTTTATTGTTCACGAATTTAATAAACAATTCAGTAAAGAACCTCCGATTAGTCAGCCTAAAACATACCAAGCATTAATCGAACGTTATAACATTAATTTACAGACATCTTTATCTTTATTTGAGAAAAGTGAACATATAATCACGCAACTCAGTTTGGCAACACCGAGCGAAATACCTTATTTAAAAGATTTTCAGGATACAGTTTTACAATTTACCACCAAACAAGATAGTTCTATCTCTGCATTTTTAAGTTGGTGGAACGAAAAAGGAAAAACAACATCGGTAAAACTTCCCGAAGGCCAAAATGCAATCCAAGTCTTATCGATTCACAAATCGAAAGGACTTGAATTTAAAGCTGTGATACTTCCCTTTTGTAACTGGTCGCTTTCAACAACTGGTCGAACTATTTTGTGGTGTAATTTGAAACAAAACGATTATTTTCCAATTCATCCGGTTCTGTTTGATAAAAACATGAAAGAAAGTTCGTTCAAAACCGAATACTACACCGAATTAGTTCAACAATATATCGATAACATAAATTTGCTATATGTAGCCTTGACACGTGCCGAAAATGCGATGTATATTTTTTGCGAAAACAAAAAAAACATAACAGATATTAAAACCGTTTCCGACCTGTTTTACTACTTTAACAATAAAACGAGTACACATTATGATTCAGGAGCTTTATCTCATAATGATGATACACAAAAATCAAAAACGGAAATTATCGATTGTCAATATCCGACCTATGGATTGTCTGATGCAATTGTATTTGCAACGCATGGAAAATCGTTTTTCGAGGATTTTGAAGCAACAGGCAACAGAGCTCGCTGGGGAACAATTTTACATGAAATACTTTCGTCGATAGAAACCGCATCGCAAACTAATAGAGCAATAGAACAAGCATTTCGCAAAGGTTTGATTGACAAGCAAGAATTAGAAAAAATAAGTACACTTCTTACAAATGCCTTATCGTTAACTCAAACAAAAGAATGGTTCGATGGTTCGATGACCGTTTTATCGGAAACAGCTATCGTATCAAAAAACAAAGGTACCAAACGCCCCGACCGCATTATGCTCAATGGCAACCGTGCTATCGTTGTTGATTATAAATTCACATCAACAAAAAGCACAAAACACAAAGAACAAATTGCTGAATACACAGCATTATTACAAGAAATGGGATTTAATACCGAAGCCTATTTATGGTATGTTCAGGAAAACAGTATTGAAAAAATAGATGCATAATTATATCCACAAACGAGCTAAATAACCATTATTATCGTCTTCCATTATTTTTTCAATTTTGAATCCCGATTCAACAGCGTAATCAGCTAATGTTTCGTAATCGATATAAAACCAGCGAAACGTATCTGATTGACAATTGTGATATTCAAAACTAAAATCGAACTCGCCATAATAAGAATCGTTAATATTTATTTCGATTGAACCATCTTCATCTTCATATAGATATTTCACGTCAGAAGAATCGATAAGCACTTGACCCGATGACGATAACAGGCTTTTAATTTTAGTAAAAAATAAAGGTAAATTTTCAACAGAACCAGCCAATCCGGCACCATTCATTAAAAACATTATAGTATCGAAAGATTCATCAGCAAGTGTAAAAAAATCGCAATGACGAGCATCACGGATACCTTCTTTTTTCATAACATCAACAGCCAAAGGAGAGATATCGATTGCTGTAACCGTTTTACCCATATTTTGCAAAGCCACGGAATGACATCCGGCACCAGCTCCTACATCAAGAATATGTCCCTGAGCTAATGCCAAAGCCTTTTGTTCGATTTCAGGCATTTCTTGTAATGATCTGAATAAATATGGCACCGGCAACTCATCATCATCAAACATTGAAGAATGAATTACTAACGGATATGTTTTCTTTCCTTCATAAAAATCAGAAACGGCTTGTCCTAATGGATCTTTTTCTATTTGCGAAATTATTGGTTGCTGCATATAATTCTATTTAAACACATTACATATTTCAATATCAACTTTATCTTCAAACTGATTGAGTGCATTTATTAATCTCACTTTTTGATATTTTGATATATCGTCGGGACCGATTTCGGCTTCTTTTATGACGTTTGTTTCCAACAATAATCGTCGTTGAGTTCCTTTTAACAAAGGATTTGAAGGAGTATACCAATCTTCACCATCAAAAAACAAAACATTAGCTGCATACGAATCGGTTATGAATCCATTTTTTACAATTAGTATATCATCACATTGTTCTCGTTTAGCAAAGATATTCTGCAGAGCTGATCTGTCATTCGTTTTGTATGTATAATCAATCGAATTGTCGTACACCAATTTCAACGATTGAATGTTTCGAGCAATGTATGGATCAATTTCAACGGCTCTTATTTGTCGGTCATATAAAACTCGACACTTTAATTTTCCATTAACAGCATTTTCGCCATTTTCTTGTACAAAGCTACTTAATGCAGAATGAATACAATCCTCTAATTCAATAAATTCGGACACGTTAAATAATGTACGCATTGAATTATTTAAGCGATCTTCGTGAATGTCCAGATTATAAATCCATCCATTCTTTATCATAAGTGATTCAACCAACAGGCACATAAATTTTCTGATTTATTTCATTATATTCATCTTCTATTTTACTTAAAGCAGTAATTCCGCCACCACTTTTATAATAGAGTTTTCCGTTTCTATTTTCAATAAAACGAATCATTACGGCACTATCTAAATTTTCACCATCAAAAATACCAAAAACTCCTGTATAAAAACCTCGATTATGATTTTCAGCTTTATGTATAATTTGCAAAGTTTTTGGTTTAGGTGCACCGGTAACCGAACCTGCAGGTAACATTTCTAACAAGATATCTGCGATCCTTTCGTTCCAATCTTCACCGACAAAAGCATGAATTTCAGAACTAGCCTGAAGTAATTCGGTCGATGACGTTTTTATTTTTTGAATATATCTATATTTCTTAACTTCAACATTTTTACCAACCCTACTTAAATCATTCCTTAATAAGTCAACAACCGTAGCATGCTCTGCAGATTCTTTCACATCAGACAATAATATTTGTTCTGCATTGTTTATTTTAGCGTCAATTGTACCCTTCATTGGATGCGTTGAAATAATTCCCTGTGAACTAATTTTCACAAATGTTTCCGGAGAAAATACAACGAACTTATCTTCGAAAAGTAACTTATAAGGTGCCTGAGCAGATGTGTAGATTGTTCGTAAATTATCTCTGTTTTTAAGTGGAGTTTCAACCGTATAATTAACCAAATAGCTATCGCCTCGCTTCAGATGCTGTTGAACAATATCGTATCCTTTTTTAAACTCGCTAAAAGAAATTGATTCAGGATATAATTGTAAACAACTTCGACTTTCTTGTTTTGAATGAAATGAATATTTTATTGTATCTGGTAAATCATTTAAAGGACAACAGTACGTTTTGTTCAAACAATAATCGATTAGAAATAAAAACGGTATTCTTTGTTTTCCCAAAGAATTAACCCTATCCTTCCAAAACTCTAATTCAATCACTTAATAAACCTTACTTGAACTTATCAACTAAATATGAACAGCCTCACCACAAGCAACAGCAGCAGCCTCCATAATAGCTTCACTCATGGTTGGATGAGGATGAATTGCTTGAACAAAATCAATATCTGAAGCTCCCAATGATTTACTCATAACAATTTCAGACAACATTTCAGTAACCGAAGAACCAACCATGTGTGCACCGATAATTTTCTTCGTTTCTGCATGAAAAAGTAACTTCACAAAACCTTCGCGTGCTCCCGATGCAGTTGCTTTTCCTAATGCAGAAAAAGGAAATTTGCCTATTACATACGGTATATTTTCGACAATTGCTTGAGCCTCTGTTACACCAACTGAGGCTATTTCAGGTGAAGTATAAATACAACTTGGAATAGTGGTATAATCAATAGGTTTTCGATGATGTCCGGCAAGCATTTCAATACAAGCCAATGCTTCTGCCGATGCCACATGTGCCAATGCAGGTGTTGCAATAACATCACCAATCGCACAGATATTTTCAATATTTGTTTTATATGCACCATCAACAACGATGCGTCCTTTTTCAACAACGACCCCAACATTTTCCAATTGTAAACTACTAAGATTCGTTTCAATTCCCACAGCAGAAAGTACAACATCAACATCGATTGTTTGTTCTCCTTTGGGCGTTTTTAACGTAGCATTTACAGACTTATCATGCATTACAACAGATATGACTTCAGTATCTTTATATACTTTTATTTTCAGTTTTTTCAAGTTTCGTTCTAATGGATCGGAAACATCTTGATCGACCAATGGTACTATTCTAGGCATATATTCAACTAACGTAACTTGTGTTCCCATACAAGCATAAAAATATGCTAATTCTACACCAATTGCACCTGAACCAACAACTAACATCGACTGCGGCAATTCACTTAATGTCAATGCTTCACGATAGCCTATTATTTGTTTACCATCGATTGCCAAATGTGGAAGACTCCGAGCCTTTGCACCTGTTGCAATCAAGATATAATCTGCAGAAATCTCGGCTACGGTTTCGTCTGTTTTTGAAACGATAATGGTATTTTTATCTTTAAACGAAGCTATTCCTTTTACAACCGTAATGTTATTTTTTGAGAACAAATACTCTATGCCTTTACTCATTTGTGAGGCTATTTGTCGGCTTCGTTGTATAATCTTCGAAAAGTTGGGTTTAACGGTTCCTTCAACGTCAATACCATAATGACTTGCATTTTTGGCATATTGAAGAACGTCTGCACTTTTTAAGAGCGATTTGGTTGGAATACATCCCCAATTTAAACAAACACCACCAAGTTCAGCCTTTTCAATTACTGTAACCGAAAAGCCCAGTTGCGATGCACGTATTGCAGCAACGTATCCTCCAGGTCCGGAGCCTATAACAATTAACGATTTTGCCATATTTATTTATTATTAAAAGTAGCCATGGTTTTTTCAATACCAACAAACACAAAGCTTTTTACAGCATCGACGGCATCGGCTATTCTATTATTCAATATTTGATTTTCTTCGGTCGACCACTCACCTAATACATAATCGACTTGTTTCCCTTTATGAAAATTATTTCCAATACCAAACCGTAATCGAGCATAATTCTGATGACCCAAACATTCCTGAATACTTTTTAATCCGTTATGACCGCCATCACTTCCTTTACTCTTTAATCGAATTGTTGCATAAGACAAAGCTAAGTCATCGGTTAAAACAAGTATATTTTCGGGTTGAATTTTTTCTTTTTGAATCCAATAGTTGACAGCTTTTCCACTCAGATTCATATATGTTGTCGGTTTAATAATGATTACGGTGCGACCTTTAATGGAACATTGTGCCACAAAGGCTTGCTTATCTAATTCAAACTGACATTTTTCAGAATCGGCTAAGGCATCGGCAATTTTAAAACCGATATTGTGCCGGGTATTGGCATACTCAGCTCCAATATTACCTAATCCTACTACTAAATATTTCATTTTGTATAAAGTTTGAGAGCGAATTTAAAAAGAAAATCCCGCTTTATGGGCGGGATTTTTATAATCTTATGAACGATTAATGAACGGTTATTTTTTACCTTCCATTTCTTTCATTGCACTTCTTGTCATACTGATAACGCAAACAATTGCATTTTTCGGTTCTAATATTTGAAGATTTGGGAATGACAATTTTTCAACTTTAATCGATTGACCGATTCCTACTTTCGTAACGTCGATTTCAAGTACGTTTGGTAGATCTTTCGATAAACCAGATACCTTCATTAATCTCATTTTTTGAACAAGTTTACCACCTTGTTTTGCTCCTTCTGCAATACCTACTAATTTTACAGGAATTTTAATATTTACTGGTTTATCAGCAGTAATTGAAAGAAAATCAGCATGAACTAATTTATCAGAAAGAGGATGATATTGAGTATCTTGTAATACGCAATTGTATTTTGTTCCATCGATATTTAAAGATACAAGATACACGTTTGGTGTAAAGATCAATTTCTTGAATTCAAATTCATGAGCATAAAAGTGTACTATTTCAGTTCCACCATAAATAACACATGGCACTTGACCTTCTCTACGAAGCGTTACTGCATTTTTTCTACCTAAACTTTCTCTTTTTGATGCTTTAATTTCAATTGTTTCCATTATTATTAAATTATGTGCTACTTGAGTTTTACCCCCCATCACACGGTTAACACTTTGTGCTTATTTTGGTTGCAAATATACGTTTTTTTTATTTGTTGCAAAATATCATAAAAAATTTAATCACAAGGATTATCTTTTATTGTAAAAGTCTCAATACTTGTTTGTTGCTGTTTCAAATTTTGAATTGTCCAGACTTCTCCATTTACAAGCTCAAATTTTGCAACGCCCAGATTTTTCACAAAATAGACTCTTTTGACATTATTAGGATCTGTATTATTATATTCATACTTGTAAACTTTGGTAAAAGTAACACTATCAATTTTTAAACTGTTTACAACTTCTGTTTCTGTATCATAAAAACTGGTTTTTACACCATTTATTTTAAAAACGACATCCTGATACAAAACAGAACTCGAACCAGGTATATAAGCATAATTATTGACAAACCATATTGAATCAACACCATTTGATAGATTCATCCCTGAAATATCCAAACAACTGCAATTTTTATCGGACATATAACTTTTTCTATGCGAAACTAGTTTATCTTTTATTATAAACTTCATTACTTCATTATCGTCATTTCTAAAAATGACAGTATCACCCACTTTCTGAGGAAACCAATAATATTCCTGTGATAATTGAAAATTATCGCAAGTTATTTTCTGTGCCTTGTCTTTTTTACACGAAGAATATAAAAAAGTACCACAAATCATAAAACCAATAATTGCTTTACTATAATTCATTGTAAATTAAATAAAATGCCTAACGCTTAGATTTTAATATTATTATACAAAATAAAAAAGTCTACAATACTGTAGACTTTTTTATAAACACATGTATATAACTAAATAATTATAAAGTTATCGCTTATCGACTGATAATTAATCACTTTATCTATCGTATTAGCAAAGAAACTTGCGCACGATATGGTTTTAATTTTACCTTGACAATCATCTTTAATTGGTAATGTATCTGTTACCCATAATTCAGATAATGCACATTTTTGAATTCGTTCGTAAGCCGGACCTGAAAATACAGGATGCGTAGCCAATGCTCTCACGCTTAAAGCTCCACTAGCCATCATCAAATCGGCAGCCATTGTAATTGTACCTGCAGTATCAATCATATCGTCAACGATAACAACATTTTTGCCTCTAACATCACCAATAATACCCATTGAATCAACAACGTTGGCTTTTGTTCTTGTTTTATGACAAATAGCAATATCTGCATCTAAGAATTTTGCATAAGCTTTTGCCATTTTTGTTCCTCCCATATCAGGAGCTGCAATTAACAGATTCGGTATTTTTAATTCTTTAATAAGCGGAATAAATATTGATGATGCATAAAGATGATCAACCGGTACATCAAAGAAGCCTTGAATTTGACCTGCATGTAAATCCATCGTCATAATTCTGTCAACACCGGCAGCGGTAAGTAAATTTGCCATTAATTTAGCACCAATCGATACGCGCGATTTATCTTTTCTATCTTGTCGGGCAAACCCAAAATATGGAATTACAGCTACTACTTGTGACGCTGATGCACGTTTTGCAGCATCAATCATCAACAGCAATTCCATTATATTATCGGCTGGAGGAAATGTTGATTGAATTATGAATACATCGCAACCACGAACGGTTTCATCGATGCGTGGTTCAAACTCGCCGTCACTGAATTTTGTAACAGAACTTTTCGCCATTTGAACACCATATTTTTCTACAATCTTCGATGCTAAATAGCTCGATGACTGACATGCAAAGAATTTCACTCTTTTATTTTCCGACATGACTTTTTTAAATTTGATGAAAACTGAGGGCAAAGGTACTTTGAAAGATTTTCTTTAAAAAACATTTTAATTAATTTGTTTTTACTTTTTATTAACTATTTATAAAAATGTTTCGACTTTATGATTTGTCAGCATTTATTAATAACTTTGGGTTTTTACATCAATTTTAAGCATGAAGAAACGTTTATTTTTATTTCTTCCATTTCTACTTTTTTCGGTTTTTGTATGGGGAAAAAACATTGACACTATTCAATATTCGAATGAAAATCAAATCGATATCGTTCCGTTTTTATCAAACTATATCGATCGGTCTGATACTTTAGATATCCAACATATTATTAATGCGGATTTCCCTTTTAAAAATTGCGGAACGCATCAAGTTCATATCGATTTCACACATCATCCGGTTTGGCATAAATGTATTATTAAAAATGTCACCAATAAACCTGCTTATTTAAATATCGAAATAGAAAATCCGACAATTTATTCTATTCGTTTTTTCAGCGTTCATAACAAGAAGATTATTTCTTCAATTGAAACGGGCATCAAGTATCCTTTTTATAAAAGGCAGGTTTCTATTAACACGTTTGTTTTTCGTCTAAAACTCGATACAGGACAAACAACGGCATGTTATTTTATTATCAAATCAAATGGTGATGCGCTTAATTTTCCGGTAAGAATTATATCGAATGCTCAACTTTTCAAAAAGAATGCATTAAATGCAACTATTTTAGGAATTATCATCGGATTTATTTTTGCTCTTTTAATGGTTGCCGGTTTTTCGCTGTATCTGAACTTTAAAGAATATACATACATTTACTTTGCTCTTTATTCTATTTTCGGTGGTTTATGGTTACTTAATAACGACGGCACAACATATCAATATTTTTGGAGCAATTTCCCAAAAATAAACGAGATTTCAATTTTACTTATCCCAATCCTTGCGATTTATTATTTCAGCAAATTCGGCATTAAGTATCTGAACATTAAAACATATAACACAACTCTTTATCGTTTTTTCAGAGGTTTAAATATTATTATTGTATTAACCATTGTAACGATTTTAACAGGTATCTTATCTTATTCGATTATTGTTAAATTCGTTATTTTCGAAATTTTTACGACTGCTATTTTAACACCAATTGCGTCATTTCTTATTTACAAAAAGAACAAAGAACTATCGATAAACTACATTGCCGCCAATTCATTACTGGTTTTTGCAATTATATGGTGGTCGTTAGATATTGTTTTCGGATTTTCAACAAATGGTATTCGAAGTTATATTATGAAAGGCGGATTATTATTTCAAATGTTCTTTCTTTTGTTAGCCTTAATTATAAAAATCAGAAAAGCTCAAAAAACATTTGAACAGAACTTAAAAGACAGTAAACAAAAATATTTCGACATTCTAGAAAATGCCATCGAAGCAATCTTTGTGATTCAAGATCGAAAAATTAAATTCAGTAATACACAGCTTAGCATCATTTCGAAATACAGAAACAACGAACTAATTGATTTTGAATTCAGTAAAATCATTTTCAAAGATGATCTACCGATTATTGAAGACTTGCTGCATCAACATGAAATTGGAATAAATTCAGAACGAAAAGTTGTATTTCGAACAATCGACAAAGATGGATTTGAAAACTGGATGGAAATGAACTCTGTTTCTATTTTATGGGAAGGAAAACCAGCAACGCTCAATTTTATGAACGATATTTCGCAAAGAGTTCAGAGCGAAAAAGAAAAAGAAGTACTTGAAAAACAACTACTTCACGCTCAAAAAATGAAAACAATTGGCACTCTTGCCGGAGGAATTGCTCATGATTTTAATAATATTTTAACGCCCATAATTGGTTATAGCGACTTGCTACTCGACTCTGTTGAAACAGAAGAACAAAAAGAAGATGTTCTAAACATCAAAACCAGCGCCAACAGGGCAAAAGAAATTGTAAGTCAAATTCTTCGATTTAGTCATCAAATTGATTCCGAACGAGAAATTATCCCTGTTCACAAAATCATTAATGAAGTTGCAAAATTGATGGATGCTGCAATTCCCTCTTCGATTCAATTGAAACTGCATCTAACAGAAAAAGAGCTTTTTGTAAAGATTAATCCAACACAATTTCATCAAGTAATGATGAACATTTGTACAAATGCTTACCAAGCAATTAATCCTCCCAAAGGCAATATTTCCATTACAACTCTTTTTATTGATAAAGAATCGGCAACTCTTTTGCTCCCGAATGAATTGACACTTAAAGAATATATCAAAATATCGATACAAGATACCGGAAGTGGAATTTCTCCTGAAGTTAAAGCGCGAATCTTCGACCCTTTTTTTACAACAAAAAAAATTGGAGAAGGAACCGGACTGGGACTTTCTGTTGTATATGGAATCATTAAAAACAATGGAGGTATAATAACATGCGATAGTGAAGTTGGTAAAGGTACAACATTTAACATCTATTTACCTTACGAAAATCCGGATAATCAGCCTGAAAATCAAATCGCGAATCAAATAGTAAAAGGGCATAATGAAAAGATATTAATTGTTGATGATGAGATAAAAATACTCACAATGATGAAAAAAATATTGGAAAGACATGGATTTTCTATAACAACAGAAAACGATAGCAATAAAGCATTATCGCTAATACAATCAAATCCTCAGAATTACCAGATTTTAGTTACAGATATTTCAATGCCACAAATGACAGGCATTGAGTTAGCTCAAAAAGCACGTGAAAAGAACCCCCATATCAATATTATTTTCTTATCGGGTTTTGTTTCCAATGACTATTCTGAAGCTATTTCAGCATTTAATAACAGTAAACTATTGCTAAAGCCAATAAATATTGCTATCTTAATCGATAATATCAATAAATTATTGAACATTAATATTGAGAAAACGGAATAGTTGTTAACATGATAATTATTTGTTTATGAAAACATCACCTTCATCATATACGAAATATAGAATACTAGTATTGGGTATTCTGTTTCTTCATGTCCAAACTAATGTATTTGGAAGTAATATATTTAATATACCCGACAGAGAATCCATCATTGACTTAACAAGTAATACTTTTATCTTTAAAGATTCGTCTCAATCGACTACAATTTCGGAGATCTTAAATGATAAAAATCGAATTATTTTTCAAAAAAATAATAATCCACGACTTTATCATTCACATGGGAATATACCAATTTGGTACAAAATATCGATAAAAAATACAGAGCCTCATTGTCGATTAATGATGCTTGTTATTAAAAACACAACAATACCCTATCTTAATGTATAT
>JACCEE011523866.1_pt1 | contig 11773 bp, 11 predicted proteins | sample 7449931 | NCBI WGS metagenome assembly JACCEE01 (sample SAMN15323457, study PRJNA562643) | freshwater metagenome | isolation source: river surface water | place: USA:Blue River Watershed | collected 2017-08-19 | reverse complement strand
CTGCCCTCACTGCCATATGAAAACTAACTGCTGCGATGGGGCGCCCTGCGAAATACCCAGCACAAATTCTTCAGGCAATCTGTCCCGTACTGAGTAATAGCAGGATTGCGCTGCCCAGCAAGACTCGATAGATAACAAAGGGCATAAAGCTGCGATATTGGACAAACTTCATCAACCAAGCGATTACTAAATAGCCCACGATGAAGGCGGTAAGAGTTGCGATTGCCGTTTCAAAGGTAGAAAAGTTGTTGGTTGGTTCTGCAAATGAGTTAAACAGTTCATAAAAGCCACTGCCTAGTACCGCAGGAATCGCCAATAGAAATGAATAACGTAAAGCAGATTCCCGGTTATAGCCCAAGAATCTTCCCATAGCGATGGTGGCACCTGATCTGGAGACGCCTGGAATAAGTGCCAATGCTTGGGCAAAGCCGTAGGCAATCCCGTCGCGCGCATTTAAAGAATCGATGGTCTTCAACTTTGACCCAACACGATCAATCCAGCCCAACAGAAGACCGAAAACGATCAGGGTGCCTGCAATCAGATAAAGGGATCGAAAATTATCGCGGATATAGCTTTGACCTACAAAACCGAGAATGAATATTGGAATCGATCCAATTACGATCCACAGCGCCAACTTTGCATTTTTTGATTCCTGACTTTCAGGTTCAAAACGTTTTCCAGAGATCCACATCAAGGCAGCCTTAAGAATTCGGCTCAACTCTCTTCGGAAGTACAACAAAACCGCAATCTCAGTACCTATTTGCATTATGGCGGTAAATGTTGCTCCTGGATCCTGAGCTGATGGCAGGAACTCTCCCGCTAATCTGATGTGAGCGCTTGAAGAGATTGGTAAAAACTCAGTGAGTCCCTGGATAATTCCGAGAAATATCGCCTCCAACATTGAAGTTAATTCAATCCCCTGCGACGCAATAATGGCTGTATGTCAGCATCTCTTCCACGGAAGTTGCGAAACATCTGCATGGAGTCAATGGAACCACCACGACTTAAAAGGTGGGTACGGAAATGATTGCCGTTTGTCCGAGTCAATCCACCATTGTCCTTGAACCACTCGACCGTATCCGCATCCAGCACCTCGCTCCAGATATAGCCGTAATAACCAGCTGAATACCCACCTGCGAAGATATGCGAAAAGTAGGTAGATCGATACCTGGTCGGAACCGGTGAAAACTCAAGACCGTAATCAGCTATGGCACCTTTTTCAAAATCCTCCACATCTTCTATTTCAGTTTCAGGAGATATTGAATGCCATGCCAGATCCAAAACTGAAGCCGCAAGATAACTTGTCGTGGCGTGACCTTCATTGAAGGCTGTTGATTCATTTAACTTATCCACCCACTGCTGAGGAAGCCGCTCTCCTGTTTGGTAATGCCGGGCATAGTTATCCAATACCTCTGGCCAAAGAATCCACATTTCATTAACCTGTGAAGGGAACTCCACAAAATCCCGTTGCACACTTGTTCCGGAGAATCTTGGATAAGTGACATTAGATAGAAGTCCGTGCAATGCATGGCCAAACTCATGAAACAGGGTTGTTGTTTCATCGTAAGTGAGCAAGGTTGGCTCCCCTGCAGGCGGTTTGGGGATATTCATGTTGTTAACAACAACAGGCAATTGCTCAAGTAGATGATTCTGGCTTACCAAAGAGTTCATCCATGCCCCACCTCTTTTGGAGTCACGGGTATAGAAATCCCCAATATAGAGACCTAAAGCTGATCCATCTTCATTGAAAACCTCAAAGGCCCTCGCCTCTTCATGATAGGTGATCAAATCGGGACGCTCTTTGAAGGTAATTCCAAAAAGTTTGGTTGCGGCGAAAAAGACTCCATCTTTCAAAACACGTTCGAGCTCAAAATACGGCTTCATCTCTGCGGTATCTAGCGAGTACTTTTGAATTCGAACCTGCTCGGTGTAAAAATCCCAATCCCAACTCTCCAAATCGTGATTTGCAGAACTGTCGATGATTTTCTGGATATCTTCCGCTTCCCTCTTCGCATTTCGCACTGCGGCGGGCGCCATTTTCTTCAGCATCTCATGTACTCGATCTGGATGGGCTGCTGTTTGCTCCTGCAATACATACTCAGCATGGGATGCACAGCCAAACAACCTTGCCCGCTCAGCCCTTAACTTCGCCATTTTGGTTAATGCTTCTCTGGTGTCATATTGATTTCCGCGTAAACCCTTGGAGAGGGAGTTGTTCATTATTCGCTCGCGGAGTGAACGATCTTTAATGGAGCCCAAAAGTGGATGACCTGTGAAGTTGACCATGCCAACCATCCATTTATCCCCTGCGCCTCGAGAGGTGGCAGCAGCTTTACATGCTGCTATTTGATTCTCACTTAAGCCCTCAAGTTGATTAGCATCGTCAACAAAGACCGCCAAATCATTTGTGTCGGCAAGAAGCTTCTTGGCAAATACGGTCTGCAAAGAGGACAGTTCCTCGTTGATGGCCTTGACCCGTTCTCTGGCTTTTTCATCTAAAGCGGCTCCAGCCTGTACAAAATCTCGATAATAGCGATTTAGGAGCCAGGAGCTTTCAGGATCAAGAGTTGGTTTTGAATCCATCAGTTTTTTGATCCTGGCAAACAACTCTGGATTGAGTCGAATGGCATCGCTATGCGCTGCTAATTTAGGGGCGATTTCAGCTTCTATCTCATCGATTCGGTCATTGGTGTCGCTGGAGGATTTATTGTAAAAAACGTTAAGTACGCGTCGTAACGTCTGCCCGCTTCTCTCTAAGGCGACAATGGTGTTTTCAAAGGTGAACTGATCTTGCTTGACTATCTCGGCTATCTCAACCAACTGCTCTTTCATGCCCTCATAAAAGGCTGGCAGGTAATGTTCCTCGGATATATGTGAAAAAGCCGGCAGCTGATATGGCAGCTCAGATTTACTTAGAAAAGGATTAATTGTCATTAGCTTCTTTCCTTGATAAACAACTTTGTATTTTCGAAGATGATCTCAGCATCGTAATCGAGGGTTGCCACGTGGTAACTATTAACCAGCTCAATCCGCTGCTTGTCACTACTCGCTAACTCCTCCATGATGATTTCAGTGTTTGATACCGGTAGTACATGATCTTCAACACTATGGAATACCAAGGTTGGCGTTTTAATGGATCTCAAAGCGGCTCGACCCATCTTTAGGTATTTGTATAGCTGAGCGACTCCTTTAAGAGGCAGGGCGTCATATCCCCATTCGGTAACCCCAGGTTTCTTAATGTCATCACCAACAGATGCTCTGCTTTTTTGTATTCTTGAAATAAGCCAGGCGAAACGAATTTGTAAACCAGGGATATGAATCATGGGGTTTACCAAAATTAAACCTGACAACCGGCTCTGATTTTGAGCTGCAACGTATAGTGAATTGCCACATCCCATCGAGAGAGCACAAATAAAGATTTTTTCGCAGCGTTGGGATAAATGATCCAACTCTGATTGCAGTTTTTTTGGCCACTCTTGCCATTTCACCTCATTTAAATCCTGCCACCTGGTGCCATGACCCGGCATTAATGGAACAGAAACTGTGTAACCCTGTTCATTTAGATTATGAGCCCAGGGCCGCATTGAGGCGGGGGTTCCGGTAAAGCCATGCACCAACAAAACACCAATCTTTGCCTTTTCGCCCTGACCATCAGCCCGATAATCCTGCAGCCATCCGGCTGGCGCACCTTCAAGACCCATGACTCAACAGTAAGGATTAAAGGGGTAAATGTCATTCATCCCCGCTAAATTGAAGTTGTGAATCACTCATGGCAACCATCTCTCGACGAAGTGAGTCGCGCCTTGATTGACACAACCTTTGTTGTTGTAGATCTAGAAACCACAGGAGGCTCGCACAAAGAGGCCGCAATTACCGAGATTGGCGCTGTGAAAATTAAAGGCGGAGAGATTGTTGGAGAGTTTCAAACTCTTGTAAACCCAGGTGCGCCAATTCCAGCATTCATAACGGTTCTAACTGGAATTACCGACGCCATGGTTGTCGAAGCTCCGACTATTGGTGAAGCGCTTTTTTCCTTTCTAGAGTTTGCCGGCTCGCCTAATGAAACGGTTTTGATTGCTCATAATGCTCCCTTTGATATTGGCTTTCTCAGGGCGGCTTCAGAAAAGTGTGAAGTTTCCTGGCCCAATTTCCAGGTTATCGATACCGCAAAAGTTGCTCGCTATGTAGTAACAAGGGATGAGGCACCAAACTGCAAGCTTGCAACTTTGGCAGAGTTTTTTGGCGCCCAAACCAATCCTGATCACCGGGCGCTCTCAGATGCCCGCGCCACCGTTGATGTGTTTCACGGAATACTTGATCGCTTAGGCAGTTTCGGGGTCACAACTCTTGAAGATCTCAAATCCTTCTCAAATCGTATAACCGAGGCGCAGCGACAAAAAAAGTTTTTGGCAGAAGGGTTGCCAAACTCCCCCGGTGTCTACATTTTCAAAGATGCAATGGACCAGCCTCTGTATATAGGCACTACTCGCAATTTAAGAAACCGCGTTCGTTCATATTTCACAGCAGCCGAAACTCGCAAACGGATTTTGGACATGATTGCACTGGCACACTCTTTGAGCATTGTTGAAACCCCAACCATCCTCGAGGCAGAGGTGCGCGAGTTACGCTTGATTGCAGAGAAACAACCTAGATTTAATCGCCGCTCAAAGTTTCAAGAGAAAGCGGTTTGGGTAAAACTCACTCACGAAAGCTTTCCACGTATGGTTTCGGTGCGAGGACATCGCGACCTCAGAGATGATGAAGGTTGGTGTGGGCCGTTTAATGGTCGAGAGGAAGCGGCCCGGGCAATTGAGGCGGTTTATGAGGTCACTCAAATAAGACAGTGCTCCCCAAGAATCACCCTCAGATCTATGAAAAACGCCAGCCCATGCGCGCTTTTCGATATGAAGCGCTGTGGTGCACCATGTGTTGGCAAGGAGTCTGTTGACTCTTACTCGACACATGTCCTCACAACACGGCTCGCTTTGCAGCAGGATGCAAATGCCATGATTGCAACAATCAATGAACGAATGCTGCATCTCGCCAATCAAGAAAGGTTCGAGGAGGCCGCCGAGTTACGCAATCGACTCAGCGCCTTTATTCGCGGAACCGCCAGAGGACAGAGAATTCGTTCTCTAACTAGAGTCAGCGAGCTGATTTCCGCATTGCCAATCACTCCAAACGAATGGGAGTTTGTATTAATTCGTAACGGCAGATTGTGTGGAAGCGCACGTGGTAACTCCGCAAATTACAAGGAGGTTGTTGAATCGCTAAAACTTGTTGGCGAAGTTGTGATTGACAACGAACAGATACTGCCCGCCTCAACTCATGAAGAGGTTGAGGTTTTGCTGCGATATCTGAACCAAGAGGCGATTCGCCTGGTGGAGGTTTCCGGACAGTGGAGCATGCCAACCTTTGGTTCAGGTTACGCACGACTTAAATTAGAAAAAGTTAGAGAAAGCTCACAAAGCTTTATTTACAAAGAGGATTTTGCCAACTCATTTGATAGATCAGCCCAGCGCTCCAAGAGTTGAGCTGCAGCGCCACTATCAATAGCTTGTTTTGCATATACATAACCATTTGCCAATTGTTGTTCAATCCCTAAATCAAGATCACCTTTAAAGGCTGCAATTGCAGCCGCAGCATTAATCAAAATCGCCTCGCGATAAGCGCTCTTTTTTCCAGTAAAAACCTCGCGGGTGATGGCAGCATTTTCCTTTGCATCGCCACCCTTTAATTGCGCAACATCTATCGGTTCAAAACCTAAATTAAGGGGATCAAAGTTTTCAACGCGAATTTCTCCATCATGAATGATGTATACCGTTGAGGTCGTACCAAGTGAGATTTCATCTAATCCATCATTTCCCCGAAAAACAAAGCCTTGGCAACCTCTACCGGCCAAGACCTGGGCTACTAAATCCAACAGCTCCAGACGTGCAACGCCAATAGCGACAGCGGTGGGTTTTGCCGGGTTTGCAAGTGGACCCAAAATGTTAAAAACAGTCGGCACCCCAAGCTCTTTTCTAGCCGCAGCCGCATGCTTCATAGCGGGATGAAAGTTAGGAGCAAAGGCAAAACCGATTCCAATTTTACGTACGCATTCAGCAACCCCTGCAGCATTTAAATTGATGTTTACGCCTAGCGCCTCTAGGAGATCAGCAGCTCCGCTTTTGGAGGTTGCAGCGCGGTTGCCATGCTTTAGGGTTCTTGCGCCAGCTGCGGTGGTAACAATCGCCGCAGCGGTTGAAATATTTATAGTTTGAGCACCATCTCCACCTGTTCCGACGATGTCAACACATCTTTCCGCCACCTTTATCAAAGATGCGTGGTTATACATTTCATCTACCAGAGCGGTAACTTCCTTCGGTTTCTCTCCTTTGTTCTTTAAGGAGAGAAGAAAACCTTTTATGGTTTCGGTATCTGCAGATCCGGAGAGAATTTGTTGCATGGCCCAATGACTTTGAAACTCATTTAAATCTTGCTTCTCTTGAAGCCTCTCGAGAATTTCTTCCCAGCTTGGGATTTGCTGAGACATTATTTGATTAGGCGGAAACGCGGGCTTTGCGGAAGATCTCCGCAACGGTTTGGGCCAGAGTGAATGGATCAATCGGATGGGTAAGTACGCCTTCAGCGCGGGACCATCCCGCTAGCCAAGCATCAGATTTTCTGCCCACTAAAACAATGACAACACCACAGTTGAAGACTTCATCCTTTAGCTGTTTCGCTACCCCAAGTCCACCTTCAGGGACCGCCTCACCATCAAGGATGTAAAGATCAACTGGGTTTCCCGAATCAACAAAACTTCTTAAAGCCGGAGCGGTAGCGAACTCCTTAATCGTGTGACTGGGAAGATCTTGAGCCAATTGATTTCCCAAGGCTTTCCGGACCGTTTCTCGGACAGAGGAATCATCGGAGTACAGCGCTATACGCAGGGTTGATGCCGTTCCTTGGGACATGGGTCTCAGTCTAATCAAATTACCTTGGAGGCGGCCCCTTGTCGGTTTAAATTCCTGGCGACAAACGCGTGATGAGTTTCACCGCAACAGCTAAGCCAAAAGGGCTCTGGGCCGTGGGAAATACAGGATTTTCGGGAATAATCACGCCCATGAGTAGCGCGGTCGTAACCCCTCCAAGATTGAATCGCCCCAACGTTGTTGCGGTAGGCACAATCGTCTGGCTGGCGAGTGAGTTGATGTTCTTCGCCGCTCTCTTTGCAATGTATTTCACGACCCGTGCTGTACAAGGTCCAGAGAAATGGGCTGAGGGTGTTGGCTATTTAAATATTCCATTCTCTGCCTTTAACACAACAGTTTTGGTTCTCTCATCAGTAACTTGTCAGTTTGGTGTTTTCGCGGCAGAACGTTTTCAAAATGCTAGAACGGGATCCCTTTGGCAGCTTTCAAAGTGGGGAATGCGGGAATGGTTCGCACTCACCTTTGCAATGGGAGCCTTCTTCATCGGCGGTCAGGTTTATGAGTACGCCGAATTGGTTCACTATGGATTAACTCTTTCATCCTCACCGTATGGTTCAGTCTTTTATTTGGCTACCGGTTTCCATGGACTACATGTAACCGGCGGTTTAATTGCCTTCCTCATCGTAATGATCCGTGTCTCTAAGGCTCGTCGCTTTGGACATTCACAAGCCACTACCGCAATCGTTGTGTCCTATTACTGGCACTTCGTTGACATTGTGTGGATTGCTTTGTTCTCCGCGATTTATCTAGTGCAGTAGGAAGAAAAGGAAACTTTCGAAAATGGGATTCATCTCAAAGTATCGGCGCCATAGATTCGCTGGCCCTCTACTACTGCTTGCTGGATTGCTTTTTGTAGGTTTTGGTTACACAGTTGCTCAAGCTGCTTCACAGGAAGCGGTTTTGAGCTCTTCGGATAAGGCGACTCTGATTGCAGAGGGTAAAGAGATTTTTGCTCGCGGTTGTTCCTCTTGCCATGGATTAAATGCTGAGGGCGCTGGCATCGCACCATCACTAATTGGCGTCGGTGCAGCCTCTGTTGACTTTCAGGTAGCGACTGGCCGTATGCCAATGGCTGATATGAGCCAGCAGGCAATGCGAAAAGAGCCGCTATACAACGAGGAAGAGACCGCTGCCTTGGCTGCTTATGTTGCATCTTTAGCTCCAGGTCCAGCAGCCGTTACAAATGAAGAGTTGGCATGGGAAAGAAATGGTGACACCGCTGAAGGTGGCGAATTGTTCCGAAATAACTGCGCAATGTGCCACAACTTAGCTGGACAGGGTGGCGCGCTTACTCAAGGAAAATACGCACCAACAGTCATGGGCGTTGAACCAAAACATATTTACGAAGCTATGTTGACCGGCCCTCAAGCGATGCCGGTTTTCGCTGATACGACAATTACCCCAGAAGAAAAGCTTTCAATTATCAAATGGATTAAGCATGCTGAAAATGAACCAGCGCTCGGTGGAGTGGCGCTCGGTCGTGTCGGTCCCGTAACCGAAGGATTGTTAGCTTGGACTTTAGGTCTTGGACTACTAATTGGTATAGCTGTTTGGCTGACCACGAAGGCGCGATAACAAATGAGTAATGAGATTGCACCACTCACCGATCCTGGTTTACCAGAACATGTCCATCGTAAAGCTGATGTAGATCCAAAAGCTGCCAAGAAAGCTGAACGTCAGGTTGGAATCCTGTTTCTTCTTTCAGTTGTTGGAACAATACTTTTTGTTTTCTCTTATGTAGGAATCGATGAAGATAGCTTCATCTTTTTGCCGGTTATGGGCAATACCAATGCGCACCAACTTTTCTTGGGACTTGGTCTTGCGATGTCCTTGTTCTTTATCGGCATGGCCGCTGTTCATTGGGCAAAGACTTTGATGCCAGATCATGAAGTAATAGACATTAGAAAAGAACAGCGCTCCAAAGATGAAGATCGTGCTGATTTTGTCGCTACGGTTAAGGAACGTGCCGGTGAAGCTGGTTTGGGTCGCAGGCCCTTTATAAAGAGAACTATGGGTCTTGCGCTAGGACTTGTCGGCATCTCTCCAATCCTTTTGCTTCGAGATCTTGGCCCACTTCCGGAAGATGAGTTGAATAAAACCAATTGGAAAGCTGGCACAAGATTGGTAACTGATCCAGGAGATAGACCAATCAGACCATCAGATCTGGAAGTTGGTGGAGTAGTTCAGGTTCAACCAGAGTTTCCGGCTGGCAAAGTGCGCCATCTCGATGACATTGCAAAGGACTCTGTTCTTTTGATTCGGGTTAGACCTGAAGAGTTCAACTTAGATGCAGAGAGATTGTCTTGGACTTATGAAGGAATTATCGCCTTTTCCAAAATCTGCTCCCATATGGGTTGTGCAGTAGCCCTTTATGAACAGACCACCAAGCATCTCCTCTGCCCATGCCATCAATCAACCTTTGATGTCACAAGAGCTGCCAAAGTTATCTTTGGACCGGCGGCAAGACCTTTGCCACAATTAGCCATCAAAGTCGATTCTGAAGGTTATCTGGTTGCACAGGCGCCATTTAACGAAGCAGTCGGACCAAGTTTCTGGGGGCGTGATTCACAATGAGTACACGTGAACGTGTAACAGGGCAGGTAGCAAATTACGTTGATGAGCGCACTGGCGCTGCCAAGTGGCTAAAGAAAACTGTCTCGAAGGTATTCCCTGATCACTGGTCCTTCATGCTTGGCGAAATTGTTCTTTATTCCTTCATTATTTTGTTGTTATCGGGAACCTTCTTAACTTTTTGGTTTGATCCTTCAATGCGTGAGGTTGAGTATGAAGGCTCATATGAACCCCTTTCAGGTTTGAAGATGTCAGCGGCATACGCTTCTACTCTGCACATCTCCTTTGATGTCCGCGGCGGTTTATTGATGCGCCAGATTCATCACTGGGCTGCATTGATTTTCATGGCGGCCATGGTTGCTCACTTGATGCGCGTCTTTTTCACTGGGGCCTTCCGCAAACCACGTGAGTTCAACTGGATTATCGGTGTAGGTCTTCTGACCCTCGGCATTGTTGAAGGCTTCTTGGGTTACTCACTGCCAGATGATTTGCTATCCGGAACCGGTATTCGAATTGCTGAAGCGATTATTCAAGCGATTCCAGTGGTTGGTTCCTACCTGTCTTACTTCGTATTTGGTGGCGCTTTCCCAGGAGAGATGTTCATTCAACGCATCTATGTTGTTCACATTCTTCTAATTCCTGGAATCTTCTTGGCCTTAATCACTGCACACCTAATGTTGGTTTGGTACCAGAAGCACACTCAATACCCAGGTCCTGGACGCACTGAGAAAAATGTTGTTGGCTATCCACTAATGCCGGTTTATATGGCTAAAGCTGGTGGCTTCTTCTTCATCGTCTTTGGCGTAACCGCATTCCTTGGTGCTGTTGCTTCGATTAACCCGATTTGGATTTACGGTCCATATACTCCCGGCCAAATTGGTGCGGGATCGCAACCGGACTGGTACATGGGTTGGCTCGATGGTTTAGTGCGCATGGCGCCTCCAATTGAAACCCATGCTTTTGGCTATACAGTTTCCTGGAATATTTTGATTCCTGGGTTAATAATCCCTGGAATCATCTTTACCGGAATGGCTTTGTATCCCTTCATTGAAAGCTGGATGACTGGCGATAAGCGTGAGCATCACCTCCTCGACCGCCCTCGTAATGCCCCGAATCGCACCGCTCTTGGCGCTATGTCAATCACCTTTATGTTGATCACCTTGATTAATGGTGGCAACGACCTACTAGCAACTCATTTTGATTTATCAATTAATCAGATTATGTGGTTCTCCAGAATTGGCGTGATAGTTCTGCCTCCGCTTGTCTTTGTGATTACTAAGCGAATCTGTCTCTCGCTACAACGTGCTGATCGGGAGCTAGTGCTGCACGGCCGCGAAACAGGCCGTCTAGTGATGTTGCCACATGGTGAGTTCGTGGAAGTACATGAGCCGCTATCTCCTGAGCGCGCTTACACCCTAACTTCACATGAGCAACCTCCAGCAATTGAACCGGTAATGGCAGATCAAAATGGCGTTCGTAATCCAAAAGGTGCGAAAGCCAAGCTGCAGGCGCGACTATCTCGTGCGCACAGCGAACAGGTAGCTAAACCAACCGCGAAAGATATGCTGGAGATCGAAGATCATCACTGATCTTGAGTTACCTCTCCTCTAAGTATTTCTTGAGCCGCACTAGGCTCTTTGCGATGGAAATTTGAACAAAGGGATAAGCCTTTCGCCAACGCAACCACAATTGAAATGGCGATGAGGTTGCATCGAAGCTTTCGATAACTAAGGTCTGAGTGGGAGCAATCTCCCTGAGTTCATATCGCCATACCCATCGCCCCAGGTGACGCCAGGCAATGACCTTTCCCTCCTCAAATTCAACGACCAGATTGGTAATGCGATAGCGGACACCAATCTTCATATTCATGCTGAACCTGGACTCTAGGGAGAGTCTGGTTGGGGCTTTTAATACAGATTGGACTGATTTGCTGCCATCGATAACTGAATGCATTGCTGGATTTGCTAGCAGGTCAAAAATTACCGCCGCAGGAGCATTGATGATGATCGAGGCTGATTTCTTCCTTGGGTTGCCAGTGTCGATTATCTCCGCACGATAATCCATTTAGAGTGAGACCTAATTAGTGTTGTGAGTTAGCGCCGTAAGGCGAGTTGCTCGGGCGTTCATACTCCAAAACAAAACCCATGACAGAGATGATCAATGCTCCAACCGCAATCAATGTCAGCCACCAGCCAATAATTAACCCGACTCCAGCTGCAGTTGCTGCT
>JACCEE010268326.1_pt1 | contig 11781 bp, 17 predicted proteins | sample 7449931 | NCBI WGS metagenome assembly JACCEE01 (sample SAMN15323457, study PRJNA562643) | freshwater metagenome | isolation source: river surface water | place: USA:Blue River Watershed | collected 2017-08-19 | reverse complement strand
TTTTTAAATTAAAAATGTCGATCGAATATATATTAAAAGTTTATATTAATGATAATCTTCTTGATGAAATTCAATGTTATCAAACGGTTCGAACTATAGAAAATGAAAATGAAATCACAAAACAAGAAAATAATTTACGTGAATTAAAAGAAGCTAAAAACGAATATCGAGAGTTTATTGTTTGTACTTTATCAAGCATTGATGAATTAAAATTAGAGAAGGAACAAAAGAGTTTTTTAATACAAAAATTAAAATGGGCAAAGGATGTATTGGATATTGAAGATGTGACCGCACAAGAATATAAACTTGCTTTAAAAGAGATAGAATCGATTGTAAATCCTATTTTGAAGGATTTTTTGAATAAGCCTATGATAGTTGAAGATTGTTAATACTTAAATGTAATTTTATACACGGATGGATATATTTTTTCAAGAATAATATATATAGATGGCTGATTTACCAGAATTAGAAATAATTCGTTTAGCAATATTAAAAACAGAAAATTTTGAAGAATATCAGGAGCAAGTGACTAAGAATAAGAATATCAGTGCTAAAAGTAAAGGAAATATTTTAGTTGTATCGAAACTTATAAAAGAAATAAAAAATATGGCAAAAACTATACATCAAAGAGAACGTAATAGTGGACTACAGCCAGAACCTATTCTACAGGGCATTATTTTTAATGGAAATGAACCTGATTTATCGAATATTCTTTTACATTACACTTCCATTGAACAAATTGTAAATACTAGGAACCAAATGCGAAATGTTCTATTACCTGGATATGATGAAATGATGCAAAGACGGCAACCACCACCTTCACAAGGTGGTAAAAGAACTAGACGTCGAAAACAGAGAAAATCGAGACGTTATAGAAAAAGAGAATCTAGACTTAATTAAAAGATTATTATTATATTGTATAAACAAATGCTTTGATTCCTCTATAATTACTTTCAAATTCATTTGGCGGTAAATAGGATTTGTTGATTTTAAATAGGTTTGAAAAATCTTTGTAGGTTGGATTTTCTATTAAATTAGATAATTTTTCATATAAATTAATTCCACTAGAGACTCTTATTTTTTTGAGTTTAAATTTGGAAGAAAGTTGTGTTGAAAATTTTTGTTTCAATGTACATTTTTTCTTAGACCAAGACATATAAATGGTATTATTCTTTAGAATAAATGATAATCGAGGTATATCCAATGTAGGTTTGAATAATTGTATCAAGATAGGTTTTGAATTATCATTCAATTCTGACGCATTCATTGATAATAAGTTTTTATAGGATATATTATAAAGTAAACATTTCATTTTACCATTGTTGCTTGTTGGTTGTTTTGCTTTAATTAAATGGCGAATGATATGTCTTTTACTTTCTTCATCATTTATGTTTTCTGTAAAAATATTATAAGAATATCCACGGCAACCATATAAAAATAAACTATTGTTTAACTTTTTTGTTTTATTCATTATATATATAATAAATATAATCATAATTTATTATATATTTATTATAGTAATGACTTCTATTTATGATATTAAAAATATAAATGACTGTGTTGTCTATGTAAATAATTTAGAAATGCTATGCTTTGCTTCTAAAACCTCTCCAATGCGTTGTGAAAGAATGAAACAAAACTTATTAGAATATTGTAATGTAAATTTTAATATTAAAAATAAAAATGATTGTATAGACTATAGTAATAATATTGAAAAAAGTTGTGAGAATCCTTCTTCCGTTTCTTGTGATAGATTAAAATATACATTCATTGAATATTGTTTAAAAAAATATAAATAAATTGTTATGTTTATTATAATAAAATGAATTTACCTGAAAAAATAACTGAAAATTTGCCTGATAATATTACTAATTTAAACGAATGCATTCATTACGCAAATGATATGATGCATTGTTTTTCTAAAGATAAAAAACATAATTTATTAAAGCTTTGTATTGAAAAATTTCCTCATCCAAGTTCTCCAATTTCTCAAAGTTCTTCCGAGAATAACAATATTTGTTTCTCTGTTAATACTTTAGGTGGTAATACTTTAAATGAAACAATTAAATCACCAATTACTTCTGGAGAACGAGAGAAACCTTTTCCTTTGATTATTTTTTCATCTCGATTCTGAATTACATTTCCAGGACTACTTTTTAATTTCAATGAATTTCCATCTAAATTTTCAATAATGGATTCAAATCCACAAATAGATTCTTTAAAACTAATCGTTTGGGTATAAATCAAGTTTAATCCATTTCGTTCAAAAGAATTATGTTTCAATAACTTAATCTGCACCTTTACATCACCATATACTTGATTTACACAATTACCTTTATCAGTAATCATTATCACTTCATCTTGGTCAATTCCTTTTGGAAGATTCACATATACCTTTTCTTTTTCTTTTCTTATAATATTTCCAAATTGTGTTACATTTCTCTCTATTTGAATAGGTAACTGTTGTCCATAATAAGCATTTTCAAATGTAATTTCTATTTGTAATTCTAAAGGTTCTGGTTTCTTTATTTCTTCTACATTAAAAGTTTGAGATTGAGATTGAGATTGTTGTTGGGTTTGTGGCTGGTGTGGATGATTATTATTTTGATTATGAGTTTGTTGTATATTATGAGTAAAAATAATGGGTATTTCTTGACCTCCTCCTCCACCAACTTGATGCATAAATTCGAATATATTATGAACATTATTCATATTATGTATATTGTGCATTGGATGCATATTTGGATGATGAATATTAACTTGTGGATGTCCACGCATCATTTGTGTAAAAATGGGCGGTTGGTTACGAAATATTTCACTAAAAATATTTTCCAATGGATTTACATTTTGAAAATGGCGTGAATTGTCATATTCTCTTCTTTTATCACGGTCTCGAAGTGTTTCGTAAGCCTCATTGATTTCTCTCATTTTTTCTCCAGCAACTGGGTCAGGATTTTGGTCAGGATGATATTTATAACTGAGAGAACGATATGCTTTTTTAATTTCAGTTTCACTTGCGTTTTCATCAATTTCCAGAACTTTGTAATAATCCATTTTACTCATTTGATTCTATTAATTTCTAAAAAGAATAGATTTAACAAGAGTATCCGAATTGTTTCAATACATCTGAAATATAGTTATTTCTAGCTATTTTTTGTTTTAATGTAACCGTCATTTCTAAATTATATTTATTGATAGTACCATTCGATGTATTATGACTTTGTGTTGTTAATGTTTTTTTATAATCTTCATCTTGCAATAATTTTTCATATTCTTTTCTATCTTTTAATATATCATTCTCTGGATTAGAATCATTTTTATAAATGATATGAATTTGGATTAATATATCATTTTTTTGTTCAAGAGATAATTTAAGTCCTAATATAAATAGAACCAAATCTAAATATTTTAAAGGATTTAATTTATAATCTTCATATCTTAATATAAAACTTTTATGTTCCCAACATTTAAATCGAGATATATTATTTGAAATATTTTGAATCATTTCAATATCAGTTGCGTTTGGATTATATCTTTTTTTCCAAGATAAACTGCAATCTCGAAAATCTCTTAAAGGTAATAATAAAATATTGTGATTTCTGTCCAACTCGTAATCATAATCGTGACATTTTACTATTAATATTTGAGCATCTTTGTTATAATCTTTTAAATAAAAATGTGTTATAAAACAAGAATCCACAGTGTAACCTGCTTTCTCGTAAATTAAACGAACCATATTGTATAACATTGTGCTACCTGATTGTGTTGGACCCACAATTCCTATTACTTTTTGCATATAATTTTCTTATATAATATTTATAAGATTTATAAGATTTATATTATTTATTATATTATAAAATATTTAATTATGATCTAATCTTAACCCGTGCCAATTCACATTTCCCTTTAATTCTTCTAAAACTATATCAATAATTTCTTTTTGTTTTTCAGTTAATGTAACTAAATTCAATAATTCTTGTTCTAATGATTTAATTTCATTCATTTTTTCTTCATTATGAATAATTCTTTGAATCTTAAAATCTCGATATACAATTGAGAAATTCTTACTAAAAGACTCATTATCATTCATATGAATAAATTTATTCCATAATTGTAAATATTCTTCTTTATTCATTGGTGGAGGTAAATTATTATTATTTTTAACATAATAAGTATAATCTCTTACAAGTTTATATTTATCTTCTTCCATATAATCTTCGAAAAAATCAACGCAAGAGTGAAAATAATCTTTAAATAATTGATGTTTATATAATTGTTCATCAAATTCTTTCATAGGAAACAAGGTCAATTTATATATTTTTTCTTTTTTTAATAAATGGCTTTGTTTAAATTCTTCTAACTCAATCATTATACGACATTTAATACAGATTGGTAATAATTCTGAATAATAATCAATTGGATGATTCAGAATTATTTGATATGAAATTCCGTATTCGATGTCGACTGGCATTTGTTTGTTATTACTGAATTAATTATCTGTCGTTTTATTTTCTTCAATTTTTTATTGTCTTTTATTGTCTTTTATTAATTTTATAGTATACTTTATTTTCTTTGATTTCAAAAAAATAATCTGAATTCATTTCAATCAATAGTTTAGCAATTTCAATCTCTTTAAATGTTCTTTCTTTATATTTTAAATTTAAATATATATTTTCACACTTATTTTTGAATATACAATCATCAAATACTCTTATATTAATATCTGGTTTTATTTCCAATAACCATTTTGCAACTTCAATTTGATTATATTCGCAAACATCTCTAAATATTTTTTCATTATAACAAGATATATCAATCTCTGGTTTTAATTCTAATATATATTTTGCCATTTCCAAAGAACCATCTACACAAGCTCGATAAAAACATTCATTGTAAATCATACTATCCGGCTTATATTCATTATATTTTTCATTATTTTTGTTATATTTATTATCGTTGTTATCATCATTACTATCGTCACTCTCACTCTCGTCATTATCCGTATTATTTATAAATTTAAATCCAAAAAGCTTAATATATACTTTTAAATAATCAAAATTACCAAATCTACAAACATCAATTAAATTCTCAGATGTATTAAATAATTCTGGTTTTAAATTTAAAAAATATTCCAATGACTCTGGGATTAATTCTCTTTCATATCTAGCACTTAATCTCAAAATATGATTTATTTTATTTAATAATGTATCATCATTCTTTATTTCTGGATAAGTATCCACAAACCATTTTATAATTTCAAGATGTCCACCCTTTGTGCAAGCTTCTTCAAACCATTGATTTTTATCAGGAATTGTTTTGTTATTATCATAATAATGTATCAAATCTGAAATTTTTCCTTCATTGATTATATCTTTTAAAGATAATTCTTTATTTCCCATAATATAAATATATCCTATTTATTGAAAGATAGATTTATATGAGTTTATATTATATTATTTCAATTTATTCATCATTTTTATTTTCATCATTTTTATTTACCATCTATTTACCTTTACCACTGATAATTTATCATTATTATAAATATAATGATAACTAAAATGTTCTTCAAAATCAATGGTTTCTTTTAATTTCTCCATAAAATCACTTGGAAGATTTCCAATATTATCTTCGAATAATCTTGTATAAAGTTTTACATTAATTTCATTATTTGTATTACGTATACATAGAAAAGCATCAAAACGATATCGTTTGAAAAAATCCTTCTCTGGATATTGAGCTAATACAATTTTTTTAATGTTCATCTTATTCATTATTTTTGCAGTATGCGGTTCTTTAATATATTCTTGAAATAGTACTTGATCATAAACGATTATCTTTTGATTTATTTTATTTGTTTTTGCTAATCGGTCATATTCTTCTTTGGAATAAATATAGTTTGATATTGAATTATAAAAATGGGTATGTTCAACATAAGGCGTAACCACCATTACTTCATCTTTATTACATCCTTTTAACATTTCATTCACTATATAGGTTTTTCCAGAATCTCGAACTCCAGAAATAAATATACTATTGTTATTTAATAATTCGTTTAAATAACTCATTTTATTATTTTAATATGAATGTTTTCTTTATTTTGTTTTGATTTAGTTTTTATTTAGTTTTAATTTAGTTTTCTTTTCTTTTTTTCATATTTATATAAATTATACAGTTCTATGTTTTGTACTGGAATGACCTTTGTTGTGTTTTTTTACTGATTTAACTGCGAGTTTATAAGCAGTTTTTTTGTGATTACATCCTTCTCTCAACAGAGAGAAATCCACCGCAGCGGATTTACCAGAAGTAAGTGAACTTGCCAATCTTGCGATTCCCCACGATTGTGGAGTTTGACTCGGTCTAGAACCTGATGAAAAATAAGCACCTTCACCTTTTCTTACTATCTTTTTTAAAGTATTGAGAGAACAACCAGTTGCTTTGGATAGTTCATTGCTAGGTTTTATGGAATTTATTTTATAGAGTTTAATCGCGGTTTGAATATGTTTAGAAGGTTTACTTTGAAATGATTTTACTTTGTTTCGAATGAAATATTTACCCTTTTGATAATTCTTTTTAGATTTTTCAATCCAATGTATTTGTTTTTTTGTATTTGAACTAGATAATTTGTAAGGAACATATCTTATTGGATATTTATTTTGTTTTGATTTATTTAACATATATATTATTATATATAAATAATGAACGCTATGAATATTATGAATACTACACAAAAAAGATTTTTATTATTTTTAGTGGGTTGTATTGGAACGAGAAGTTTATTTGTTTATCTTGCTAAAACAGCTTCCAAAACATTATTAAGATATATGGGTTATATTGCGACACTAATTGGGATTGGATTTATTTATATATTTTTAACTGGTTCCAGAAAAACGGGTCCAGAAGTATTTGGTGATAAAATATGGTGGAATAATTTAAGACCTATTCACGGTTTATTGTATCTTTTATTTGCTTACAACGCAATTCAAGGTAACAAGAATTCTTGGGTTTATTTATTGGTTGATGTTATTATTGGACTTATAAGTTTTTTATATTTTCATTTACTTAAGTATTCTATATAATTATTAATTTACTTTATTTATTATAACTCCAACCTGTTCAGACCCACCTATTATATTTGGTTTACCTTTCATACCAATCCAATTATATTTTACATTATTTTCTTTAATAAATTCATTAAATGCTTTTAATTCTCCATTTTCTTCATCATAACCATCATAATTTATTAATTCATCAAATATAATAACACAATCTTTATCTAATCTATGTTTTACTGCATCAAATATATATTTTGTAGATGAATATATATCACAATCAATGTGAATAAAAGAAATTAATTTATTATTTTGATTTAAAAATGGTTCAAGAGTATCATTGAACCAACCTTTTATTAAAACTACATTATCGTTTACTTGTGGCAATTTTCCGTCCATATTAAACATACCTTTGTCAAAATTATCTCTCCATTTTTCAGGTAATCCTTCAAAACTATCAAACCCATATACTTTATCTTTTGTAAATTTTGAGATATAATTAATACTATTTCCTGAAAACACACCAAATTCTAACCATAACGTATCTGGTTTATGATTTAATTTCATTTCTTCAAATACATAGTTTAATGGATTTTTATTAATATCTGGAACATCTTTTACAACATCTCTTAATTCTGGATTAAAATTTTCTATTATGTTATTAACATTAAATATATAAATAATTGAAATTATAATAAGAACAAATATTAATAGAAAATATGTTTTTTTGTTATCTTTTTTCATTATATTTTATCTATTTATTATTTTTTATTAGTTATAATAGAAAAAATATTATTACAGTAAATGTAATATTCATTATAAGTTTCATTATTCATTTCTTTTTTTAATCTATCAATCATTATTTTTGGTGTATTTTTTATAAAATTTTCAAATATATATAAATATCCTTTGTTGAAATTTTTTAGATGACTGGTTTTAATTGTTATTATTGTATCAAAATTATAATTATTCTTTCCTTGATAAAAATTTTGTTCTGGATATTGTGATAATATAACTTTTTTTATTTTTTCATTTTTCATTATGTTTAATGTTAAAGGATTTATAGTTTCGTTGCAATATAATACATTATCATAGATAATTACTTTTTGATTAATTGAATTAATATCTAATTTTAAATAGTCGTCATATAAATAAATATAATTTGAAAATTTTAAATAATCATTTATTTGATATTGGTATGGTATTATTATCATTATTTCATCTTTATTATGATTTTTTGATAATCCTTTGACTAATAATTCATCAATTAATAATTTTGTTTTACCAGAATTTCTTATACCCAAAATAAGTATTTTATTTGTATTAATAATTTCATCTATGTTTAATGTATCATAAATTGGTTGTTCTTTACTAATTATATTATCATCCATTATCATTTTTAATAAAAAAATTTTAATTTATTTTATAAGGTAATTATTGTATATATAATTAAAACTTTCTATATGTCCTCTTTGAGTAAAATGCTGATATCCATTAAATAAAGAATGGTCTGTTCTTATTAAAATACTTGGGTCGTATATGAAAGTATTTTCATTTTCTTGACAAAATTTATTTATTAAATTATATATAATCTCTCTTTTTTCTATAATTTTACTAGCATCATTATATATTATATTTGGTCTAAAATGACATTGAAATAATATTTTTTTATTGAATGGTATTAATTTTCTAATTGCTTGTAAATCTTCAATTAATTCTTCTTCTGTTTGTAATCTATAATCATATTCATTTGTAAGTTCATATTGAACCTCAAAACCATTATTCTTGTATAATTTTAATGAACATATTTCAAACAAATACCATTCACATTCATCAAATTGTTCTTTTATATTATGTTTTTTTAATTGAAGTAATCTTTTATCTTCACATTCATTCATATTAGAATAAGATGTTAAAAATTTTGATAAAATATCATTGGGTATTGTAAGCTCATCCTTTATAAATTTTATAAATTGAATATGTTGTTTAGTATTATGCAATTTACCTAAAAAATTCATTCCTACAAAATTATAAAACATAGAATGTATTGGAATAACTTTAGCATATCCATTATTTATTGTTGTTACTAAACGGCAAGAACCTGAAGAAAATATTTTCATATATATTATTTACTAAAAAATAATATATAGAATTATTACGAAACATAAAAACATAAGAATTATTTACTAGAAGACAAATAAGACAAATTATTTGTTAGTTAAGTATTTTATACTATTTATTTTAAAAAATATAATATAAAATGAATCATTTATAATTTAATAAGAATATGAAACTCATCGAAGAAATATATACTCCAAAATGTTTCGAAGAATTAATCAGTCCAAATTGTGAAGAATTAGTCGACCAAATCCGCGAACATATTCGAAAAGACCGAATGAATTTATTATGTATTGGTTCTACGAATACTTTTAAATTGGTTGCTATGCAATTGATTTTAAAAGAATATTATTCTTTATTGAATATTGAACATTACAATGATTATGTGTTAGCAATAGATTCTTTTACTGATATTACTTTCTCAAATACCATCAATGAATTGAAAACATTTTGTAAATCTACTGCTAATCATAAAAAATGTGTGTTCATTGATAATTTCGATATTATTAATGAATCAAATCAACAATATTTTAAAACATTAATTGATCATTCTCCAAATATCTTTTTTTTATTTGGCTGTGAAAATACCACCAAAATAAATGAAATCATTCAAACCAGAACTACTCCAATTTTTTTTGAAGATTTAACTCAAAAAGAATACAAACAATTGATTGAGAGAATTATTATCGGAGAAGGTTTTTTAATTAAAAACATTGATATTTTGTTTCATTATTCTAATTTGACCATTTATTATATTTTTAATTTGTTCAATAAGTTGAATATATTAAACTTAAAAGAAATGGATGATATTTCTCCTCATATTACTTTATTAGAGAATTCAGTATTGAATCATTATATTGAACAAGTTAAATCAGGTGAAATTAAAGAAGCAACTGCTTTATTATTTGGTCTATATGAAAAAGGTTATTCTCTTCTTGATATTTATCATTTTATTTATGAATACATTAAAACCAATCGTTCCATTCGAGGTATCAGTTATTTATTCATTGAAAAAATATGCTATTACATTGAACATATTTATGATGGATATGACAATAAATTAATGCTTTTATTTTTTACAACAGATTTAGTTGAAGTTTATAAAAAAAAAGATAGTAAATACTATCTCGGATAACCAATAGATGATAGGATGGTTCTTAAGGAAACCTAGGTATCCTTAATAAAGTCGCGTGCGGGGGCGTTACCCCGCATAAAAAATTGAACATATTAAATTAAATAGATTATGAATGTAAAAACTTATTAAACGATTGCAATGGCTTCTCTGGTTGAAAACAAGAATGAAAATGATAATGAAACTGATAATGAATATGAAACTGATAATGAAAATGAGAATGATAATGAAATTTCTGAAAAAAGAAAATTTGAGATTTGGTCTTCTCTTGTTGGAGGAGCATTAAAAAATATTAAATTACATCCTGTAAAACTCAAGTTGATTTGGAGAGAAAAACCTGATATTGGTCAATTAGAAGAAGTTGGTTACGATTCTACTGAAACAGAAATGGAAGAAGAATTTCTTTCAAATTTATTTAACAAAATTAAAAAAGATGGTTGGGATACTATTGTATTGCCTAAAAAAAATGTAAAAATGTATAGTGAATTAACTGGGAATGACGACCCAAGAGGAGGCGGTTGTGGCAATTATAAATTTCGAAAAGAAGATTTTGTATGGACTATTAAAAATGTTAATGGAATTACATTTGGTAATCTTGTTGAGTGCGTTTATCGTTTAAAAGGTTCAAAATATGATTTATGGTATGAAATGTATTGTGGCATTATACTGGAAAAAGAAACCGATGATGGTTATTTGATTGAAGTAAGATTTGATCATGGGTCTTAAAATAAATGATAAATTAATAAATATTAATAAAAATAATATTAAATCAATATTTTTATTTATGAAATATGGAAAAATAAATCTTTAAATATTTTGAATTTAGGAAAATAGAAAAACAGAAAAATATAAAATTAGAAAATTACAAAATGAAAAATATCCATTAAATATATTAATGGGAAAAAATCAAATTCTTAAAACAAAAGTTGATTTTTTCAATGAATATCTTCAACTCTTTGGAACTCTCGAGAAAAATTATATTTTAATTAATCCAAATCACTTTAAAAAGGTGAAATACAATGGATTAATTAAAAACTTTACTGATAAATTAGAACCATATTATCACGAAAGTAAAAAATATTATATTAATCGAGAGAACATAACTTATATGCAATTTATTACGATTCTTAGACAAATTGCACATATCAATGGTGTATTTTTTGAATATAAAATAAAATATACCAACTCAAAACATTATATGGAATATTATTTTTATTGCGATTGCGGGGTAACGCCCCCGCACGCGACTTCGGAATCAACAGAATTAAATGATTCAGAAATTGCGGGGTAACGCCCCCGCACGCGACTAAAAGGAATGTTTCTTGTAAAATTAATAAAAGGGAAGGTTCGGAAACCGTAGGTTTCTGATATGCGGGGTAACGCCCCCGCACGCGACTTCGGAAATAAATGATTCAGAAATAGATATTGAATGAAAGGAAAGGTTCGGAAAACGTAGTTTTCTGATAAAAAATTGACAAGACT
>JACCEE012222631.1_pt1 | contig 11784 bp, 8 predicted proteins | sample 7449931 | NCBI WGS metagenome assembly JACCEE01 (sample SAMN15323457, study PRJNA562643) | freshwater metagenome | isolation source: river surface water | place: USA:Blue River Watershed | collected 2017-08-19 | reverse complement strand
TTTTCATTTGAAAATCGGTTGCAAAGATATCTTTTGATAGACTCGAAAAGTTGTCGGGTATTTGAACCGATTTGGTTATTTGTAATTTCGAATCAAGTATCGACAGATGACAACTTGCAATATTTTTCACAAAGCATTGACTTGCTTCCCAGGTTGATATGCTATAACCAACGTAATAAGAATCGCCCGATTTGATGCAATTCAGTTCTGTGATTAGTGTTGCTTTATCGCTTGTGCCATCCAGTTCGCGTCTCAAGGTCGTACCATTGTTTTCGGTACAAACAATGTCGTTATGGATAATCTTTGGTTCAGCGAACTGCCATTTACCTTCGTTTGAAAGGAAGTTGGCATACACTCGGTTGTTGTTTAACCATATCACCAGCATCTTTTTTTCGTCTTCGTCGTTTATGAACAACCGATCGTAAATCATATTAAAGCCTCCGCCTTTGGTTTTTACTTCAATGCTTTTTTCTAAGCCCAATGAATTCAATGCTTCGAGAACGGCATTGAGTTGAAAATGTGGTCGTTTGGGACGAATTGCCTGCAGCCGAGGTGAGAACCCATGATGCTGTGGTATTTCGAGCGTTAAAGGCAACGTGTTGTTTTGGTTAATGAATTGGTTTGCTTGTGAAGAAGGAATATCCATCACGGTATATGTTGTGTTATTGTTAGCTTTAACAGGCTGTTGCTTTTTGAATATATCGTCGAGCGATAATATGTCTGTGTTGTCATGCAGATACAGTTTATGTGTGTATATGTCTTCGTAGAATTCGGCATATTTAAACGTTTCACTCAATTCTGTTTTAAGAACTTGGGTGACCACCGCATTTTTTGGAATGACATTGTTGAAATATAAACCCACGCCATCGTTGCTCGAATAATCGTCATACAATTGTGCATGAAGTAGAGTAGCTATTGTCATTAAAACAGTTAGCAGGATAAATGATTTTTTACTCATGTGACTATTGTTTTGTTTTTACAGAACCATTACAAACATCTCCTTCTTCGAGACCGTCAATCCATACCTTTAGCGTATTAATTCTTTCTATGGTTAATTGTTCGAGATATGTTGCAATGCATAAGGGGTGAATTGAACCATAATAACCGGGTTCTCTGTCGGGATATTTTACTTCTAATTCTGCATCTCTGAATGTTATCCAGATTCGTTGCGACATTTTAAGATTTTTAATGAAAACAGTGTCGGTTTTGTATTCTTTTAAAATTTTCTTGTAGATTTCGTTTAATTCTTTGTCTGCTTTTTGATACGAATCATTTGCACTCTGATTCATTTTCATTTGAGTTTGAGCAAACCCAAGGCTCGATATTATACAAAAAATACTGATTAATAAAGTTTTCATGTGTTTATATTTTTTAGTTTTTAATTGTCAGATGGAATACGCCATATAATCAATTTCGCATGGTATGCAAGTTTTGCTTATGGCTATTTCATGTGTAGTTATTAAAATGATTGTTAATCGCAAATCATATTAGTGATTTATCTTAAATTCCAAATGGATATCGGAAGCAGAAATACCGCCTCTAATTCCCCAATTATCAGTAGGCTGCTCGTTAATGAGAATGAAAACACTTTGAGGGCTGATATCTAATCTTTCTTGCAGTTTATCTACGATTGATCTGAAAAGTTTGCTTTTTGTTTCTTTCGTACGACCGGCAAACATGCTTATTTCAATAAAATATTCGTACGGCGGCTTTGCGTCGAATAATTCTGAATCGTATTCTGTGAGCATGATGTTTTTATCATCTGCCGGAATTAATAATGTTTCAACCATCGATTCGTGAACCGAGTTCATCAATGTCCGTTTGAAATTGGTTGGGTTTCCTTTCTTTATCTGTATTTTTACTATTGGCATTGCTTTCGGTTGATTTTTTATATACTTTGATACTACGGTAAAATTTTGTCGGTAAATGTAATTAAATTTTTAATGTCGCAGAGCCGATATCGTTGTCAACGGTTTTGATTATTCAAAGCTCATGGCTGTTTTTGTGTATCAAAAAGTCAGATATTAGTTTCTTAAATACGCTTCTTGTCTAGGTGAAAGATGTATTTTTTGTACAGGTCTGACTCCATATTGGTTGTTTACAATTATTGCCGTTATTTTTACGGTAACGCTTACGCCTGTGATTGCATTGTCATTTAACAAACATACATGATACATTCCACTTAATGGAGATGTCATTTTGGAATAATCATTTATAACTTTCCCTTTTTTGATATATTTAAAATCTTTCCCTGCCAAAAATAAATTCACATAGTCGTTACCAATAATGTAGAAGTCAATATCTTCGCCTGATTGAAGTTGCGAGAGATATGAAACTCCGTCGAGGGCTAAAGCTGCCATTGGGCCATATCCGGGAATTTTGGAAATCAAGTGTCCTGCCGTTTTTGAAAGTAGTTTTGTTGCATTTTCAAATACTTTTTGTCCTGCCTGGTTAACACCGATATAATAACTCCACGCAACGGTGTGTTGGGGTAAAGAAAAATTGAACGTTGTTTTGTTTCCATTTCTATTTGCAAGGGAATGCACTTTGGCAATTTGATCAGTGATATTTGAAATTATAGTATCAGTTTTTATTAAGCCTTCTTCTTGTTGTGTGGTGTATGTTGTATCGAAAACGGTTCTCCAATATACATTCGTATTGAAGTTTTTCAGCGACTCTTTTGCGGGTATTCTTTGTATTTTAAGTTTGCAGACTCTACCACTTATTGCTGAATTTGCAAATCGAAATTTATACACTCCGGTTTTCGTTATGTTCAATGTTTTATTATTAATCTTTTTCGTTTTATAATCCATAAACTTCGAAGATGCTGGAAGTTCAATAATTTCGACTTCTTTTAATTTTCTCCCGTTGACTTCTTCGACGTTGAAAATGAGTTGGTCACCTTCTGCTAATCCATAATAAAACACTTCTTCGTCAAATGCATCGATTTTGAATGTCGATTCTGTAATATTAATTGGTGTTTGTGCAAATGTGAAAGATATGGTCGCCACAAAAAGTGTAATGAGTGTCAATATGATTCGTTTCATGTGTTTATATTTTTAAATTTTTATTTGTCACATGGAATACGCCATATAATCATTCTCGCATGGTATGCAAGTTTTGCTTATGGCTATTTCATGTGTTTATTGTTATAATTTTTCAAAGGTAATATTTAATTGTTGTCGGTTTTGTTTGATATTTTTTCTCATGACAATTTCATCATAATATAATTTTTTAATGCAATAGGGCAGGCATTCGATTATCCTTTTCGAAATTCGTTGGGCGAAATACCAACCCTTGTTTTAAAATATTTTGACATGAATGCCAAATCAGAAAAATTAAATTCGTCAGCAATTTTTTGAAAACTGTCGCTACTGCTTTTCAATCGGACCTTCAATTCCAAAATCGCATAATCGTCAATCCATTGTTTTGCTCCAAAGCTGGAATGTTCCATTGTGATAATAGAAAGATATTTTGAAGAAATATTTAGCGCATCGGCATAGAATTTAACATCCCGGTTCTTTTTATAGTGACGCATAACAAGGTTGCAGAATTTCTCATAAATCTCGGCTTTTCGATTGTGTTTTGAGCCAGATTGTGAGAGTTCGTCTTTTCTGATTTTATCAAAAAGTTCAAGGAAATAAATGCGCAAAAGGTTCATCAATATTTCCCTTCGGCAAAAACTTTCTGTATTTAGATATTTTTCTTCAATGTCTTTAAATCTGATGTATTCTTCTTTAACGGCTTCTTCACCAACACGATAAAAAAAATGGTAATGCAAAAAATTTAAGAATGAGGGCGGAAACCGAAATGTAACTTCCTGCAATATATGAGGTGCAAGTGTGAAATACATGATTGAAAAATCGGGACTGACTTTTTTCTGCTCAACGATTTGACTCGGGAAAAATACCATTATTTCCGATTCTACGAAGTTATGTTTTGTCAAATTAACTTCTATTGCAGCATTACCTTTCAGACAATAGCAAATAATACATTTTCCGGCTCGGGCCAAATTACTATTAAGCGGTAATTTGTCGCTTGCCAACGAGATAGCAAACTCATCTTCTGTGAGTTCTGCGTTTGAAAATACATCGTTCGGATACATTTTTTTTATTCGTTTTTAGGTAAACAAAAGAACTAAATTATTTCCATAAAACCATTGTTTGAGGAAATTTAGACAAATTTTGAGGAATTTGTGATAAGTAAAAGCAACGTAAAGAAAACGACTTTTGCAACCAAATTAATATCATAATAATGAAACTAAAATGTTGGTTGGCACTTTTTTTCAGTGCACAGGTTGGATTTGCACAAATTCCAAAAGAAAAAATATTTCCGTTAGATACGGTGTTCGCTTTGGCCGAGCAAAACAGTACACATTTAAAAATTAGCAAATCGTTGTCGGAAACAGCGTTAAGGGCTGTTGATGTTGCTCAAAATTTACGTTTACCATCGTTTGAAGTAGGGCTTTCGGCTCTTTATTTGGGTGATGCTATGATATTTGATCGCGATTTCTCGAATGCTCAAAATGCAGCAATGCCTCATAGTGGTAATAATTTTTCGGCAGAGGCGTCGTATGTTGTTTTTGCCGGCGGAGCTGTGTCAAAAGCTATTGAAAAAGCTGAATTGGAATCACAAATTGCAGCATTGGCATATTCTAAAAATAGAATGGATATTCGGATGCTTGTTGCAGGACAATATCTCGATCTTTATAAGCTCTATAATCAGAAAACAGTATTCAATAAAAATATAGAAGAAACCAACGAGCTTATCAGGCATGTAAAAGCAAAACTTTTGACCGATATGGCACTCGATAACGATCTCACTCGTCATGAGTTATTGTTACAAAATCTGAAGCTTGCAATCATCGAAATTGAAAACAATATAAGCATCATAAATAAACATTTGACAATTACTCTGGGTTTGCCCGATGAAACAATCATAATTCCCGATTCATCTGTTCAAAACTTGCAGAATATGTCATTGACAGGAAAAAATGTGTATGAAAATGCACTTAAAAATCGTCCCGACATCAAAATACAATCGTTACAAAAAGATGTTGCACAAAAACAAATCAAGCTTGCCAAAGCTCAGATGTATCCATCGTTAGCCATAATTGGTGCCGATCATTTCGATGGACCAATAACGTTTGAAGTGCCTCCGATTGATAAAAACATAAATTACTGGTATGTGGGGATTGGGATAAAATATAATCTGGCATCGTTATATACATCACGAAAAAATGTAACGCTTGCCGAGATTTGTTCGAACACGGCAAACTATTCGTACGATGCTGAACTGGAAAATACCCGAATTGCTATTTACACAGCTCAAACACAATATAGCGAGGCTTTTGAAAAGCTTTACACATACCAGAAAAACGTTCAACTGGCACGTGAAAATTATGTTGTTGTGAACAATCGCTATAAAAACGATCTTGCTTTAATAACCGAAATGCTCGATGCCAGCAACACGAAGCTTAAAGCCGAATTGCAGGTCATTAATGCCAAGCTTGATGTCGTTTTTAATTACTACAAATTACAACGGGAAATAGGAACGCTATAAAATCAATCATATTAAAAAACAGATAAAAATAAAAGTCATGAATAAGAAGCAAAAAAAAGTAGCATATAATATCGTTGTTGGAGCGTTATTGGTAAGTTGTTTAATTTGGGTTGTGAGCAACTTCGTTCATTTGGGTAATGTTGAATTTACCGACAATGCACAAATAAAACAACAAATTATGCCAATTCACAGTCGGGTACAAGGATTTGTGAAAAAAATATATTTCAATGAATATCAAAATGTAAAAAAGGGTGACACACTTTTGATTATTGAAGATGTTGAATATCGTTATCATTTGGCACAAGCCGAAGCCGATTATCAGAATGCTATTGCAGGCAAAAAAGTTATGGGTACATCGGTTCTCACGGCCAAAAGTAATATTGAAGTAACCGAAGCCGGTATTGAAGAAAACAAGGTTCGTATGGAAAATGCAAAAAAAGAACTTCAACGTTACGAAACATTGCTTGCACAAAAAGCGGTTACCAAACAACAATACGATAATGTTAAAACAAATTACGAAGCCGCCAAAGCCAGATATGAACAAGTGTTGAAGCAAAAAAACACAACAGCGTTAGTAAAAGAAGAACAAACGCAAAGGCTCGACCAAACATCGGCAAACATAAAACTGGCAAAGGCTGCCGTAGAATTGGCACGTTTAAATCTGTCGTACACGGTGATAATATCTCCATGCGATGGAGTTGCCGGAAGAAAAAATATTGAAGAAGGACAACTGATTCAACCCGGACAATCGGTGCTCGATTTGGTTAGTAAAGACGATATGTGGATTGTGGCCAATTATAAAGAAACGCAAACTGCCAACATCAAAGAAGGCGATAAGGTTGAAATCACTATAGATGCCGTTCCCAACAAAGTTTTTATAGGTACAGTAAAAGCCATATCGGGAGCAACAGGAGCCAGTTTTTCATTATTTCCACAAGATAATTCTGCAGGTAATTTTGTGAAGGTTGCACAGCGTATTCCAGTTCGTATTGAGTTTACAAAAGAAAACACAATCGAAAATATGGCTTTATTGCGTGCGGGAATGAATGTTGAATGCGAGGTGAAATACTAATATGAGTTGGGACAATAAGCCTTTTAAAATTGACGACATCCGCGATTTTGTATCGGAGAAACTAAAGCCTTGGATCATTTTTACATTCGTTTTGGTTTTTCAACTTTCCGGAGGAGTTTATCTGGCATCTGTAAGCGAAATGACTGGTGCTCTTGCCCTGAAACAAGAAGATGTGATGATGGCCGGATATGCATCGTTAGTTGGATTGTCATTGGTTTTTACTGTAATGTTTCGTCTGAAATTTGCATTAAGTTCTAAAAACACGTTATTGATAACCTCCATTGCACTTGCAATTTGCAATGTTGCAGTTATTTACATGCACAGCGTTCCCATATTAGTTGGAATTTGTTTTATTGCCGGATTCTTCAGAATGTGGGGAACATTTGCCGGAAACACGATTATTCAGCTCTGGGTTACACCCAAACGTGATATGGCGGTGTGGTTCGTGTTTATTTGCCTTTTAGTTCAGGTTTCAATACAATTTTCGGGGATATTTACCATTTACACCGCCTTCCTTTCTGAATGGGAATACATGCATTGGTTAATCGTTGGATTATTATTGTTTGTAGCAATTGGAACTCTCATTTTTTTCAAACAATATCGCTTCATGTTACGGCTTCCTTTGTTTGGAATTGATTGGATGGGGATGATACTTTGGGCAACCACACTTTTATCGGTGATATTTGTACTCAACTACGGTGACCATTACGATTGGTTCGATTCGGTTTATATTCGAGCAGGAATGATTTTTGCTGTCGTGAGCCTCGCGTTAAATTTTTGGCGGGCATCGTTCATTCGTCACCCATTTATTGAGTTGAGAACATGGAAATTACGAAATGTATGGCTCACATTCACATTGTATATTTTGGTCGATTTACTTTTAAGTCCATCGCATTTATTTGAACATATTTACACTGAGCGTATTCTTGGCTACGATTCGTTACATGTGGCATCGCTCAATTGGATATTTGTGACAGGATTGACTTTTGGAGCATTTCTTACATACCAATTGTTTGCCATTCGTAAATGGAAATACAAAACAATGACTATTATTGGTTTCGCATTTATTGCTTCATATCTTATCGCGATGTATTTCATGATTGATTATAACACATCGATAGAAATGTTGGCATTCCCACTATTTTTGCGAGGGGTAGGATATGTTATCATCGCGATCGTATTTTTGACTGCTCTTTCGGGTATCGATTTCAAGATATTTCCTCAAACACTTACCATTCAAGCATTCTCAAGTGCTTGCGTGGGGGCTTTATTGGGTTCAACCGTATTACATCAACTGTTTAATATTACTGCAAAGAAAAATTTTATGTTGCTTTCAGCAAATATTGACAGTGTAAATCATAAAATACAACAAATTTCGCAGAGCGAATTGTTTGGAGCACTTCAGCAACAGTCGATGATGGTAAGTATGAAAGAGCTTTACGGTTGGTTATGTATTGTGAGCTTAATTAGTCTTTTATTCTTTTTCCTGAAAGAAAGCTCTATTCGTCCCGGAGCTATTCATCCCAAATTTAAGACTATCAGAAAGGCAATAAAGCATCAGTTAAAAATAGATCGGCAGGACGTATAATTTCTACTGATATTTTATTACGGAAACAACTCTAATCCAATCGTTTGTTGGTAATATTAATTACTACAGATTGTATCAGAGTTGTTTCGCTTTATTTTTGGGAGATGTTTATCGTTTCAATATTTTTGTATTCATTGGGTCAAGAGAATCAATTTGGATGTAAATAGTGTCGCCAACATTAACTCCTCTCATTATTTTAGAATCAATATATTAATTTCTTTTTTCACTCTAAATGCACAACGTGTATATTGTATTTTATTGATGAGATGCTGTTATCTGTGCTCTGATTGATACCGAATTCTGAACATATTTTCGGTTTCTTGAAAAATTACAGTAATTTGTATTTATTGAATGCAAAAATGTATTTATTGAATGAATAATAGGTTGCTTTTCAAAAATAGTTTAACGTACTTTGGCTCGTCAATATCATTATAAATAGAAATGTATAGAATACTTTGTTTGCTGCTGTTCCCTGTTCTTGTTTATGGGCAAACGGCACAAGAAGTTGTAAAACAAAAACAAAAAATCACAACCGAACGATTTCAAAAGAATGATGAAAACGATTTTGTTGTGGCAACTCCATATATAAAAAACTATGTAGGAATAAACGGTTCTCCGTTTTGGGCTACCGAATTTTGGAGCAGTGCTGATGTGTTATTTAAAGGGAAAATATATCAGCTTTCTCAACTCAAATATGATTGTCTCAACGATCTTATGGTGATACCAAGATATACCGATGATGGAGTCACTTTTCTGAATCTAATTCCTTCGTTTTATCCCGAAATATACATTAATGTTAACTACAGAGGTAATCAGCGCGTAAATGTGACGTCTGAACAGCTCTTTAAAAGAGAACATTTTATTTATTATCAGGCTACAAAAGACGAAAAAAACGATGGGGTTTTGTCGGGTTATTATCATTACACAATTGAAAAACGTATTTCGCTTTTGTGTAAATCTACTTCAAGCATCATAGATCGCAACGGCCAAAAAGCATTTGAAGAAGAAGAAAAATACTTCTTTCAAAAAAACGGGAAGTTATTGCGAATACGTCGGGTAAATAGTTTTGTCGAAGCATTTCCCGAGTATAAAGATAAAATCAATGCTTTTGTTGAACAACACAATATCAACACCCTGTTATCGCTCGATTTAAACGATATCGAGAAATTAATTGAGTTCATAAACACACTATCGATCCAATAAAAGCAATGCGTTTAATCCTGTTTCTTATCCTTTCCATTTGTACCGTTAGTGAATGTTTGTCTCAGTCGGATAGTTTGATTCTTCAGAAGAATTACAACGGAATGAGATATCCTGATTTTGCAAAGGAAATAGAGGTTGACTTCGGTATCAGGCTTATGTCTAATTCGTCGAAAACCGACAGTCTTATCATCCGACAGGAAAAAACAGCAATGTTGTTGGGCGATGTGTTGCGGTCAAGTTTCAAGGGTACACGATTTTCGTATTATGCTTATAGTCCCGAAATATTGGTGATACTCAATGATTATGTGATTTACGATAACATTCCGCACTATTTTTCACAAGCAAAGAAAATTAACAAAGAAAAGCCGCAAAACAATATTGAATTTCTCACAGAAACGAAAAACCTTCAGAAAAAGAAATCGCAAAATTACACGTTTGGTATTCCAACCGATAAAACCGATAAACGCAGAGCTATTCTTTCTGGTCACATTGTAGAGGCTGCGACTGGCGAACCTGTTATTGGGGCCGTTATTGTTGTTGAAGGACTCAATACGGGAGTAATGGCCGATGCCAATGGCGATTTCTCGCTCGATTTACCTCAAGGGCGTCATCGAGTTGCGATTCGTTCTATTGGGTCGGAAGAAAAGAAAATTGACGTGAATTTATTTGCCAATGGCAAGGTAAACGTAGAACTCAAGGATCAATCAACCGCAATCAACGAAGTAAACATTGTAGCAAACCAAATAAACAAGGTTCAAAGCGTGCAAATGGGCATGGAAACCATGGAGATGAAAACGGTTAAGGCACTTCCTACTGCTTTGGGTGAGGTTGATATCGTGAAGGTTGCAACAATGCTTCCCGGAGTTCAAACCGTTGGTGAATGTGCCAGTGGATTCAATGTGCGAGGTGGAAGTGTTGATCAAAACCTCATATTACTCGATGGTGCTCCGATATTTAATTCGTCACATTTATTCGGCTTTTTTTCTGTATTTAACCAAGATGTTGTCGACGATTTCATGCTCTATAAAAGTGCTGTTCCGGCAAAATATGGAGGTCGTGCTTCGTCGGTACTTGATGTTACTACGCGCAATGGCAATAAAGACAAATATTCTGCAGCTCTTGGAGTAAGCCCTATTACAGGCAGAGTGTACGTTGAGGGACCAATCGTAAATGACCGAACCACGATGCTTATTGCTGTTCGTTCAACATACTCCGACTGGCTTCTCAAAAAAATCGATGACCCCCGACTAAGCAATAGTTCTGCGTCATTTTGGGACGGAAATGTGAAAATAGTTCACTCGATAAACAAGAATAATAAATTAAAATTGTCGATATATCGTAGCGGAGATAAATTTAGGCTCAATTCCGATACTTCTTATAATTACAAAAATACCTGTGCCAGTTTGCTTTGGTCGCATATTTACAATAATAATTTTTCGCAAGAAAATTCTTTGATATATAGCAATTATTGGTATGCAACAGAAAGTCAAAGTTATCCACTCTCAGCCTTTAAGCTTGATTATAATATACAGTATCTGAGTGCGGAGACAAAATTGAAATATTCGCCTCAAGCAAACCATAAAGTTGCTATGGGAGGTAAAATCGATCATTACACATTGACACCTAGTACAATTCATCCGGTAGGAGCTGAGTCTTTAATCGAAGCTTCAGAGACCAAACACGACAATGTGCTTGATTTTTCGATTTTTGCAGATGATGAATGGAATGTGACAGACCGACTCCTTGTGTATGGAGGTATTCGAGCTGATATGTTTTTGTCAGCAGGGAAACGTGATGTTTACCAATATGTTCCCGATTTACCTCTCTCAAGAAATACTCTTATTGACACGGTGCATTATGGTCGTTTGGATATTGCAAAGGCATATTTAGCTTTTGAACCAAGGCTTTCGTTTCGGTACAAACTGGGTAGAGTAAACTCAATCAAGGCCAGCTATAATCGTATGACCCAGAACCTTCATATGTTGTCGAACTCTGCAGCTGTTTCACCAACCGATTCATGGATTCTCAGCGGCGAATACATAAAGCCGGAACGTGCCAATATATTTTCTCTTGGTTATTACCACAATCTGCAAGATAATAGATTTGAAGCATCAATTGAAGCATATTATAAACGGGTTCAAGATGTTCTGGATTTTAAGGGTGGGGCACAGCTTCTGACTAATCAAACAATTGAAACTGATATTTTGCAGGGCTTACAAGAAGCTTATGGTGTCGAATTCTTAATCCGTAAAGAAGTGGGAAACCTTACGGGATGGATTGGCTATACTTATTCGGTGAGTCGCATGAAGATGAATAGCAAATTCACCGAAGAACAAGTAAATGGAGGAGAATTCTATCC
>JACCEE012474693.1_pt1 | contig 11785 bp, 18 predicted proteins | sample 7449931 | NCBI WGS metagenome assembly JACCEE01 (sample SAMN15323457, study PRJNA562643) | freshwater metagenome | isolation source: river surface water | place: USA:Blue River Watershed | collected 2017-08-19 | reverse complement strand
GTGCATGAGTTTATTAAAAATAGGCTAAAGAGTTAAATACTATTAGAATTGCATCAGTAGATGCAGTCTTTTGATCCTCTAGGACTCCGGCGAGAGTTTCCTCAGAGGCTCGTTTTAAAAAGGAAATATCATGCTAAAGAAAGTTTTAGATTGGTTTTTTGGTAAGAACGAGCAGCCAGCAGAGCCGGCAGCTCCTTATAAAGTAGAAACGCCTACTGTAACTGAAGTAATTACTCCGGTAGTTGAGGCACCTGCACCAGTAGTCGAAATCGCTCCTGTTACAGTTAAAGCCAAATATAAAAAAGCAGACTTGAACAAAATGACTAAAAAAGAACTAGTCGAGTTGGCTGCTAAACATGGTGTTGAAGTCAAGGCTCGTGCAACCAAAGAAGAATTAGTAAAAGTTCTTGCTAAAGTTTAAAAACTTTGTTATAATGTAAAGGAGCACTGCTCCTTTACTCTTAAATTTAAATGACTACAAAACCCGACGCAAGTTTAGAACATCGTTTTAATGAAGCATTAGAACGAGAACGAACTATCATTAAAAAAATGAACACTGCTTTAAGAGCCGGTGCTAACCCTACGATTATAGGCCAGTTTGAATTCATGTTGGAAGAGTGTAAAATACAGCAACAAGAAATAAGAATGTTGCAACAAGCTGCTGCACAAGAAGGCAAGACTGACTTTGGTAACTTCTTAAGCATAGGCTAATGATAACAAAAGACGGATTCATGTTAGTAGAAGAACAAGACATTATAGAATTAATGCTGGCTAATCGTCAGGTAAAAATTTTACCTAGCAATAAAACAGCATTTGGTACTTTTGCAAAACAGTGCAAAACATACGGACTTGATTTACCGTTTTCTTTGGCAGAAGAAAAAGATGTTATGCAATGGAACATGCCGGATGAATTTAAAGTATTAGATTTAGAAAAATTTATCCAGTCACAGTATCCTAGCTTAACTTCCGTTCAATGGAACAGAGTGCAAATGGAACTAACAGAATTTGAAAAACGAGGATTGAATGATCTATTACGTTTTCTCTGTTACTTTGTTTCCGTTCTAAGAACCAACAACATTATATATGGTGTTGGTAGAGGAAGTAGCATTGCTAGCTATGTGCTATTCCTCATAGGCGTACACAGGATAGATAGCTTTAAATTTAATTTAGATATTAAGGAATTCTTAAAATGAGCAAACACAAAACAAGCAGAGGGCGTGAATTTAACATGCAAGCCTTTGCTGCAAACCAAGGCGATAAAATTGCCGTAGGAAACAGCGGACGTAATGCTCGCGGCGATTTACTAGGTCCTGGTGGCAAAGTCATAGCAACTAAACAAGAAATTGCTGGACGAGTACACGATAGAAATACTAAACCGAATTCAACAAAAGTAAAACTAAATCCTCTAGAGCAAGAAGTTGCACGTAAAGAAGTTGTCGGGATCGACGGTGTTAGTAGAATAGAAATCACCTATGCTGATGGCAGCGTAGAAATTATCGAAAATAAAAAAACAGATATCGATAGCAGATCAACTACAGGAGATTTTTAATTGATTATCCATCCTTTACCTGGTAATATTTTTGCAGTACTACAATTAGGCGAGCGTGTTAGCCAAGGAGGCATTGTACTCATGGACGACAACGGTAAAAACAGTGGAATCAGACCACGCTGGGCAAAAATTTGGAAAGTAGCCGAAGACATTACAGATGTTAAGCCAGGACAATGGGCATTGTGCGAGCACGGACGTTGGACTATGCGAATCAAAATCAAAGACGAAAATAATCAAGATTTTGAGTTTGTAAAACTTGATCCAAATGGTATATTAGCTGTTCAAGACGAAGAACCGCAGGATCAACAAATTGGCGATACGTTTGACACCGGCACAACCGTTCGTCCAGAAGACTTTGGCGCTCGCTAAAGTTGACATTTCCTTTATTTTATTATACAATTAGTCTATGACTACAAATAACTATCTTTGGATTGAAAAGTATCGTCCTTCTACAATGAAGGACTATGTTTGGATTGAGCCAGCACAAAAACAAATGGTCGAAGGCTGGATCAAAAATAAAAACATTCCACACTTACTATTAAGCGGACCGCCTGGCACAGGTAAAACTACGCTAGCAAAAGTACTATGCAATGAACTAGAAGTACAACGTGCTGATATCATGTTCATTAACGCTAGTCACGAAACTGGTGTTGATAACTTGCGAGATAAAGTTAGCAACTTCTGTCGTAGCATGGCTTTCGGCGACTTCCGTGTTATTATCCTAGACGAAGCAGATTACCTAAGTCCTAACGCACAAGGTGTATTGCGAGGCATGCTAGAACAATATGCCAGTGTTGCTCGTTTTATTCTTACTTGCAATATGCCGCACAAGATAATGCCCGCGTTACATAGTCGTTGCCAAGGATTTAGTTTCCATCACTTAGACGAAACTGAATTTACTGTACGACTTGGACAAATTTTAGCAGATGAAGGGTGTGAGTTTGATGTTGATACTTTACAGAGTTTTGTAAAAGCAACTTATCCAGATTTGCGTAAGGCAATCAACACCGCTCAACAATACAGCTCAACAGGCACTCTAGTATTGCCGCAGGCCGGGCAAGCAACTGACACTAGCGAATGGAAGCTAGAAGCAATTGCCATGTTCCAAAATGGTAAAGTAAGGCAAGCCCGCGAACATATTTGCAAAAAAATTACGTTGGAGGAATACGAAGAAGTTTATCGCTTCTTGTACCGTAATTTAGAGTTTTGGGGCGATGATGAAGACACTCAAGATGCAGCAATCATCCTGATTAAGGAAGGTATGGTCAATCATACCATGTGTGCAGACCCGGAGATAAATCTCAGTGCGACGATTGTCAAACTTGACCGACTGCGTAGAGGTATATTTTAAACTGTGGTTGCAAGACCTAAGAGCCCGACAGTTTAATTATTCACCGTATATTTTCAATACCTCTGCTACAGCAGGGTGGCGTTCTACGTCTCTCTGCTCGAATTCAGCTACTCCAATCATCTTACTAGATGTTGAAGTCAAACGAGTAATAAAGTCCTTTAGACCGTTGGCTTCGAAGCCTCGGTCATGTTGGGCTAAGTCTCCAGTACAAAATATTCTACTGTTATTACCGATGCGAGTTAGTAGCATCTTCATTTGACTTGGTGTAGCGTTTTGCATTTCATCTGCTAATAGGATTGCGTTTTCGAATGTTCGTCCCCTCATATAGGCTAAAGGTGCCACCTCAATAACATTCTCCTCAATCATATTTTCGATATATTTCGGGCTCCAGTATTGCTCGAATACATCAAAGATTGGGCGTGTCCAAGGTGCCATCTTATCGATAAGCGTGCCAGGCAAGAAACCATGTTGTTCGTCAACACTTACTGCTGGTCTTGTAATTACAATTTTTTGAATTCTGCCCGCCTTTAACTCTCGTACTGCTAGTAAACAAGCCAACAGAGTTTTACCCGTACCTGCTGGTCCGATGGCAAAAACTATGCTTTTTCTTTGATCTTCTAACAGAGCAAGATAATCTTCCTGACGTATATTTTTAGGCAGGATTTCTACTTGCTTTTGGCGTTCTTTGCGATATTTCTCAATGTGCAGAACTGCTGCGTGTTCTTGTGGTTGAACACGTTGTTTGCGTTTTGTCATTCTAACTCCTCCATTGTTATTGGAATGATTAGTCCGACTCTTGGTCTTGCTTTCCACAATAGTATTTAACCTTGTGATAACTTTCTATAAGTTTATAGTGTATTTTTCGGTAAATACATAAAATAGGAAATTTCCATGGGAATAGTACAATATAAAAACTTTGCATATTTAAAAGGCCCTAAGGGCGATAGAGGACCAGTTGGACCAACCGGTCTACGCGGACCACAGGGAGATCGAGGACCTCAAGGCCTTATAGGACCTGCCGGTGAAGCAGCTGATAATACAATAATCAGAGGACTTATTAGTGGCACTGCACCTATCATTTATAACGAAACAACAGGCGAAATTGCATTCGACATTGGAACTTATGCAACTAAAGAATATGTAGATACCGCAGTTAATGACAGCTTAATCTATAGCAGCGATGATTTAGTAGAAGGCGTTATTAATTTATACTATACAGATACTAGAGCTCGCGAAGCACTACAAGCAGGTACAGGAGTTATTTACAATTCAGCAACTGGTGAAATTTCTATCGGACAAAGCGTTGCTACTACTGATAATGTAGTATTCGGAGATATTAATGCGTCTGGTGATGTTCAAATTGACGGAAATTTAGTTGTTCATGGAACAACTATCACTATTAATGCAACAGAGCTAGCGATTGCTGACAACATGATTTACCTCAACGAAGGATCTACTAATACAAACCCAGATTTAGGCTTTACAGGCAATTACAATGATACTTCATATAAGCATGCTGGTTTCTTTAGGGACGCAACCGACGGATATTGGAAAGTGTTTGACAGTTATACCCCGGAACCTGATGCGAGCCCTTGGATTAACACTGCTGATCCAAGTTTTAATTTAGCTAAAATCTGGGCTACCGAATTTAAAGGTAACTTAGAAGGCAATGCTACTACTGCAACTAGGTTAGAAACTGCAAGAACTATTTCCGGAATTTCGTTCGATGGTAGCACAAACATCACTCTTAATACTACTAATATCACAGAAGGTACTAATAATTATTTTACTCCGGATCGTGCAAGAACTAGTATTAGCGTTGCCGGAGATTTGTCATATGATAATGAAACGGGCATTATTAGTTATAATGCGCCGACTTACGCGAGTGTTGCAACAAGCGGGAGTTATACTGATTTAATTAATAAACCATTCATTCCAACGGTATTAACAGACTTAGGGATTACAGATGGTTCAATTGGCCAATTCTTAAAAACAGACGGGACCGGGAATTTTTCTTTCAGCAGCATCGAAGGCGTTGTAGATGATTTGCTGATTGCAGGAGAAGAAATTGTTTTCGGAGATGAACCTAGCATCGGCGGGACATATCTAAACACATTACATCCTGTTGCTATCAGCGGCAACTATAATGCACTTAATAACCTTCCAAGTATCCCAAGTGCTGTTAGTCAATTAACAAACGATAGCGGATATATTACTAGTGTTTCATGGACACAGGTGACAGATAAACCTGCATTTTCAAGTGTTGCAACTAGCGGAAATTACACGGATCTATCTAACAAACCGTTTATCCCTAGCGATCTAGGACATTTAACTGATTTAACTGGAATCATCGCCAATTTGCGTCCAGGCTCGTGGAACGACCTAACAGACAAACCCGACGTTATCGATGTTTCAACACTAAAAAGCATTGTAGCAGCAAGCTCCGACTTTGCAGATTTCCAAGCAAGAATTGCTCTGCTATAAGGCTGACAATATAACTAAATATACATATGATTGATATTGATCTAATTTACACTACACTAGACGACGTTTATGGAAACGAAAACGTTCTAGATATTCTTGTTGAATTCGAACGAGTTTTCGACGAGTTAGACGTTTACGTTTATAAAAATTGGCTAAAAGGTGAGATCGTAGAAGGTCCGAAAATTGACCGCTATTGGATTACCGTTAGCTTAATGTACCCGGAAAAAATGATGCCCGATCCAGAAGGCGCTATGCGTTTAATTGACCATGGTTGTAAAGTATGGATGGGTAAAGATACACTCAAGCACGTGGCAAAAATAACAAGCGAAGCCAGTTTAGAGCAAGATCCCGAAACAGGCGAACAACAAGCTAAAATTATAGAAAGCCCTGTTTGGCTAGTTAAAGTAACTATGCCTCGTCACTTCGTTGACGAAGTACAAACAGACAGAGTACAAGCAGGTGACACAACCATCGACATGGATGCTGTTACAGATGCTTATGATGAGAATTTAAACAGCGATGAAGCAGCCAAAGGTAATGCAGCAGATGAAACAGAACAACCAGCTTAATGAGCACTTAAGTGAAAACGACCTAAAATGGTTAGTAGACGATTGCGTCCTTATTGATATGCACAAAACTAAACTTGGCGAAGATCGAGATTATATTGTTCTTAGCATTGCTGTAAATGATCGCACACCTGCACATGATCTTGCTAGATTTGTAGAAAACGGTGTTTATAAGTACGAAGACGTTGAAGTAAGTCCTGCTACTGACAATAAAGGTCGTTATCTTGTTTATATTGAAATGAAAAGAGATTCAAAGGCCTTTGAATCTATTAACGGTATATTAACAGACAGTAATAAACTAACTGGCATCGAGCAGTGGAAATTTAAGACTATGGGCGTTAACGAGCCAGTCGAATTCGATCAAGAACAGTTTAATCAACTTGTTATTACTGACCCAGTCGAGTATGATCAGAGACATCCGCAACAAGAAGCACCAGCAGAAGTGGAACCTGCACTAGAACCCGCAGAGCCAACAGTAGAGGAATCCATTAAATCTCGACTAAAATTTTTAATGAATTATTGATGAGCAAAGAAGACATAATTAAAATTAAAGGGCGTGTTGTAGAATGTTTGCCAAACGCCACATTTAGAGTAGAGTTGGAAGAAGTTAAAAAAGTTATACTTGCCACTATCTCCGGAAAAATAAGAAAACATAACATAAACATATTAAAGCACGATTTAGTTGAAATTGAATTGAGCACATACGACCTTACTAAAGGGCGTATAACATTTAGGTATAAATCATGAGTCAATTAATATGGATGATAGATCTAATCCCGAATTGGTTTTGGACATTAGTGTTATGGGCAGGTGTACTTGCTGTTCTAGCATCTTACGTTTTAGGAAAACTTCCTTTTATTGCACAATATAAAATTCCAGCAAGAGTCGGCGGCGTAATTGCAACTCTGATAGGAGTTTACTTTTACGGTGTAATTGCTAACGAAGCTAAATGGCAAGCCAGGGTAGACGATTTAGAACGTCAAGTAAAAGAAGCAGAAGCAGAAGGTGAGACTGCAAATCAAAAATTAGCCAATACATTGGAACAAAATAAAAAACTTGCCCAGGAAAAAGGACAAGCAGTTGTCAAATACATCGACAAGTGGCGAACAAAAGAAATTATCAAAGAAGTGCAAGGTCCCGAAAAAGTCAGAGTGGAAGAAGTTATCAAGTACGTCGAAAACTGCCCGGTACCAAAAGAATTTATAGATTTACATAACCAAGCAGCAGATAAACCAAAAGGAGCCGCGAAATGAAATTAGCCGTTTTACTTTTAGCGTTATCCGTTTCTGCTTGTACTAGCTTCTTACCAAGCAAACCGAAATTCCCCGAGCCAACAGTTGGATTAATCGAACCTTGCCCGGATCTAAAAAAGATAGAAGGTAATCCAGTTGCAATAACAGACCTCTTGCGTACTGTAGCAGAAAACTATACAATGTATTATGAATGCAGTGCAAAAAATACAGGGTGGAATGAATGGTACATAAAACAACGAGACATTTACAATCGAGTAAAATAATAGCTCTCACTTTTTCAGTTGGTATGTTCACGGGCTGTGCATCAACTGACATCAACTATATCCAATATTTAGAACAAACACACCGACTTTCTGCTAGCCAAAATGCGTCAGAAGCGGCGTGTTTACTCGTTCTAGCCGAAGGCATTAAACAAGGTGATAACCAAACAAAGACAATGCTTGCAAGCCAAATTGACAAATGTAAAAAAGAAACAATTAAAATTATGCCGCCGAAAAACTGGTTAGGTTTGTAATTGACAAACTAATTCTTTTATTGTATTATAACATATAGACGGTTATTTTAGCCAAAAGTTTTTGAAAAGGAAGTAAACATGGCAATGGAAGACAATAGTGCAATCAACGAAATTTTGGAACGTGCATTTCGTTTTGCACTTCATAAAGAGCACGAATATGTAACTCTCGAACATTTAACTCTTGTATTGCTAGAGAATAAAGATATACAAGAATACTTCCAAATTATGGGTGTTAATACCCAAGTTGTATTAGAAGATATTTTAAATTTTTTAAATGGGCAAGACTATCTGGTAGTTAGCGGGCTAACTAAACCACGCAAAACACAAAGCCTGGAACGTGCATTTAATCGTGCGTTTACTCAAGCACTGTTCCATGGACGGGCAGGAATTGCACCGCAAGATATGATGTTGAGTATTCTCAGCGAGAAAAATAGTCATGCTTGCTTTTATCTTTCACAACACGGTGTGACTAAAGATTCGTTTGTTGATGCAATTGCAAAAACTTCAACAAAACAAGGTACCAAATCAAAGTCTCAATCAGAGAAGTTACTGAACGAATATTGTGTTAACCTTAACATCGAAGCTAAAGAAGCTAGAATCGACCCGTTGATTGGACGCAACGAAGAAGTCGGGGTTCTTAGTCAAATTCTTGCAAGACGTAAAAAGCGAAATGCTATTCTAGTCGGTGAGCCCGGCGTTGGTAAAACTCATATCGTAGAAGGAATGGCAAGACGAATCGTCGAAGGGCAAGTTCCAGCTACATTAAAAGAAAGCATTATTTATAGTTTAGACATGGGTAGTTTAATGGCAGGTACAAAGTATCGAGGCGACTTTGAAGAACGTGTCAAACAAGTTATCGAAATCTTAGAAGAACGTCCCAATGCTATTTTGTTCATCGATGAGATCCATACTATTGTAGGTGCAGGCGCTGCTGGTAGTAGCAATACTGACATGGCTAACTTGATTAAGCCAGCACTTACTCGAGGTCGTATTCAAATCATCGGTAGCACAACATGGGAAGAATATCGCGAAACTATTGAACCAGAACGTGCTCTTGCTCGTCGTTTTACTAAACTAGACGTTAAGGAAATGGACGCGGAAAGTTGTAAAGCAATGCTTCACGCGATTATGCCCGAGTACGAAAACTATCATACTATCGAAGTACAAAGCGAAGCAATCGATGCAGTAGTAGATTTGTCAGTTAAACACATGCATGATAAGTTTTTACCTGATAAGGCAATCGATATTCTTGACAGTGCAATGGCCTTGTTAAAAGTAAGCGAACGTGATACATTTTTAACTTTAGAAGACGTTAAACTTGAAATTAGCAAGCAGGCTAAGGTACCGTTAGATCAACTTAACACTCAAAACGAAGTTGTTGACTACAATTACGAAAGTGCTATTAAGAAAAAGGTATTTGGACAAGACAGTGCCATTGTAAAACTATTAGACAACGTATATATTGCTAAGGCAGGACTGAAAGAACTAAACAAGACTATGGGCAATTATTTGTTTGTTGGACCCACCGGTGTAGGTAAAACAGAACTTGCTCAACAGCTTGCCAATTGCTTGGGAATGTCTTTGCTTCGTTACGATATGGGCGAGTTTATGGAAAGTCACAAGGTTGCAAGTTTAATCGGTGCTCCTCCTGGCTACGTAGGCTACGGTGAAGGCGGCGCTGGTGCCGGCAAACTTATTAATGACTTGGAGCAAAACCCAAGTGCAATTCTATTGCTAGACGAAGTTGAAAAAGCACATCCTGATGTCTTAAACATTCTACTAGGTGTTATGGATAACGGCATGTTGACTAGCTCTAACGGTAAAACTGTTAGCTGCCGCAACGTGATCCTTATTATGACAAGTAACCTGGGTGCTCGTGACGGAGAACGTGCCAAGATTGGATTCGATAACAGTTCAAACTCTAGTGCAAGTAAAGATGCTGTTAACAAACACTTTACTCCTGAATTCAGAAATCGTTTAGATTCTATAATCGAGTTTAATCGCTTAGGAAAAGAACAAGTTAAGCCTATTGCAATGAAATTTGTTCGGGAAATGAACGACCTTCTCAAAGAGCGTAATATTACAATCGGAGTGGAGGATAATGCACTTAATAAACTAGTCGAAGAAGGCTTTGACGAAAAGATGGGTGCCAGACCAATGAAGCGACTAATTGCAGAAAAAATTAAAAAGCCACTAAGTAAAAAGATAGTGTTTGATAATTTGAAAGACACTGCGTTAGTTGTTTATCACAATGGCACAGATTATGAACTTAAATGAAGAAATTATACCCGCTGGCTGTAAAGTCAAGTATACCCAGCGGGTATATTTTAAAAAGTACAGAACAAAGTTAGTTTTTGAAATAGATAAGACTAAGTTAATTAAGGCACCTAATAATTCCAACATGAGTTACTGGGGTTATCGTCATCAATCCTACCTGAACAGGCGCGAGTTAATGACCGACTTAATAAACCGAGTCAAACGTGCAATTCCCGAAAACGCAGATTTTAGATTTCGCAGCGAACACGAAAAGATCAGTTTCTTTACGAACGATATAGAAACTATAGAAAATTTACTAGTAGCTTGCTCCACTCGCGTAATAGAAATAGAGCATCCTATGAATGATCGTCACGCTGATGTAATTGACAATCACAGAAAAGTCATTGTCCGAGAAACGCTGTTTAACAAGTTTTATAAATTTAAGGTTTATCTAAAATATAACTATCATAAACGTCTGGAGCGATATGCAGAGTTAAACGAATATTTAGAAGAATCTTCGTTGAACTGGGCGCCGAATACTGCACTAGATAGGTTGTTTAGCACACAACGATCTATTAAATTCATAGGGCATACCTTAGCGATTTATTTGAACGACCCTGATGATTTAATGATATTTCAATTGAAATACAATGATGACATTTTAAAAATAGAAGAAATAGTGTTGCTAAAAGATTTAAAACAATAAATTTCCTCGTTTCAAACAAAGGTGCAATTTCGGTTGCACCTTTTATTTTGGCTAAATATTCTAAACGGAGGCCTGATATGGCAAAGATTGTAGAAGATATATTAATCATCAAATTCAGTAAAATTGTTAAAGACAATAACGTAGATCCTGAACCAGCATTACTAAACGAGCAAATTTCTGCTATCGAACAAGTTGCACAAGAATTAGTAGGTAGCAGCGTAATTATCGAGGTATTCAGAGATGGCAACTAATATGATGACCTCTACCTTAATGGTAGGCAACGGGGAAGTTGATCAGTTAAGTGCCTCTGTTCGCGGCGACGGTTATTACGGATATCGTGACGGAAATCATACGTTAGCTGTTCAATTTAACAATTTTTTAGGAAGAATTTATATAGAAGCAACAATCGAACTTGAACCAACAGACGCAGATTGGTTTCCTGTTTGGCTTCTTCAAAGTACGCCTTATAAACAATATTCTATCCCGAAAACAGGAACAGAAGCTTTTGCATTTAAAGGAAACTTTGTTCATGTTAGATTTAGAAAAGAACGAAGTTATTTGACAGATACATCATCTATTGGTGATATTACTAAAGTTATGATGAGCATATAATATGGCAATTTACGTAGACGGCTTTGGTGGCGACAACCAACCAATCAATGAAGAAGTTATAAAGGAATATGTAGACACCCAAGTCCAAGATCTGCTTAATGGTGCTCCTGCTATATTAGATACATTAAAAGAAATCGGAGATGCGTTAAACAACGATCCTAATTTTGCTTCAAACTTAGCATTGTTGCTACAAGGTAAACTTAATACATCCGGCGGTATAATGACTGGTCCGATTACTTTACCGAGTGCTCCTACTTTACCTTTACAAGCAGCAACAAAGGGTTATGTTGATTCTGCTATTGCTAATTTGCCTGATCCTGTTTTAACATTAGACGGATTAACAGATGTATTTGTTAGTGATGCAACAACTGGGCAAGTTTTAACATTTAACGGCACTTATTGGTATCCGACAGACAACTCTGCAACAGGGGGCGGTGGTACATCTATCTCCAATGCAGCCGTAAATGTAAACGGAAGATTAATAATCACACTTG
>JACCEE012800089.1_pt1 | contig 11789 bp, 13 predicted proteins | sample 7449931 | NCBI WGS metagenome assembly JACCEE01 (sample SAMN15323457, study PRJNA562643) | freshwater metagenome | isolation source: river surface water | place: USA:Blue River Watershed | collected 2017-08-19 | reverse complement strand
TCTAAAAGGAGAGATTAATGCGCAGTTCTAACCCAGTCCTTAGCGGCCGCGGTTTCGCTCGTATCAACCCAGCTGAAATTGGTACACGCGACCTCAATACACTCGAAGGCCGCCCAACTTCTGCACCTATGTCAATTGACGATGTTGTCATTAAGACCGCCGGACTCTTTGCAGTCTTGGTTGCTGTCGGTGCCTTTGCATGGCAGGCAAATAATCCAACCTTCGCTCTTGTCGGGCTTCTAGGTGGATTTGCACTTGCAATGGTTAATACATTTTCTAAGAAGGTCCGCCCTGCGCTGATCATTGCGTATGCAGCAGCTCAAGGTCTTGCACTTGGAACAATCAGTGCAGTCTTCGAAGCACAGTACGAAGGCATTGTTAGCCAAGCCGTTCTTGGTACAGCATGTGCATTCGGTGGAGTTCTCCTTGCATACCGCAGCGGAAAGATTCGCGTAACACCTAAGTTCACACGAGTGATGATGGGTTCACTTATCGGATATCTAGTGTTCGCGGTTATTACACTCTTTACTGGTCGCCCAACAGGTGGACTTGGATTCCTTATCGCTGTTGCAGCTGTAGCTCTTGCAACAATGTTCATCGTGATGGATCTCGATCAAATCGAGAAGGCTGTTGCTGCACGCGTGCCTCAAGAAGAGTCATGGCGTATGGCATTCGGTCTAATGGTCACACTCGTGTGGCTCTACCTCGAAGTCTTGCGTTTAATCTCAATCCTTCGTGGTGATGACTAATCTAAAAAAATAATTATCGAGATTGCCCGAGATGCGAACTTCGCGTCTCGGGCAATTTTGTTGATACAGCAACTGCGATAATCATCAATACTGCGCTAGTTAAGAAGGCAGGTCGGAATCCATAACCATCAGCAATTGCTCCAAGAACAACCGGTGCAATCATCGCCCCGGCATCTCCTGACATCTGGAATAAACCAATTACTTGGCCGCCTTTGCCTTCAAGAACATCTCCCACAATTGCAGATGGGGTAGTTGATAGAAAGGCCCCACCAAAGCCCACAATGACGCTTGCTGCGATAAACATCCAAGGCTGGGTTGTAAAAGCTATCGCCAAGATAAAGAGGGTTAAGAAAGATGTGCCGATGACTGCCGAGTATCGGCGGCCGTTGATATCCGAGAGCTTTCCAGCCTTTAAGAGAAGCGCGCCATTAACAATTGTTGTGATGGTAAATCCGAGGCCCATAAAGCTTGGACTGACTTTGATCTCTTCAACCATAAAGAGAGGCAAGATCGAACGGCTCATTCCGAAAAGTACCCATGCGGTACAGAATGAGATAAAGAGTGCGATGCGATAAGGCTTAAGTGCAAGTGCGGATCGCAATGTAATTGTCTCTCGCTCCTGCTTCGCCGTAGGTTTTGCAGCGAGGGCAGAATTGCGAAGCAAGAATGCGCCGCTGAGGCTGGCGATAATCAATAGGAAGCCGTAGATAATCATTGGTGCGCGTAGAGAGAATCCAGAGAGTGCGCCACCTACGACAGGGCCTGCCATCATTCCAATAAGAAAAGATCCGTTGTAGAGAGATTGTGCGCGTGCACGATGATCATCATCTACTGCGCGAAGCAGAATTGAACCTGCAGCAACAGAGAACATGGAAGAGCCAAAGCCACCCACTGCACGAAATACCAGCAGCTGCTCGTAGTTCTGTGCGAGCCCCGCAGCAAATGAAGTCAGCGAGACAAAACCAATACCAAATGAGTAAACCAATCTTTCACCGAAGTGATCAACGAGTTTTCCTGAGATAAGACCGGTTGCGAAGCGAGCAAAGGCAAAAGCTGAAAGAATCGCTCCAACCTGTGCGTGACTTACACCAAAGGAGCGTGCAAATAGTGGCAACGTGGGAGAGATGATTCCAAAGCCAACTGCAACAAAGAAGGATGCGAAGACAAGAACTCCTACCTCGCGTGGAAATTCTGCGAGAGGATTAGAGAATTTTCTCTTCATCAATATCGATTCTTAGGGGCTCGGATTAACCGAGCGCCTCGCCAGCTGCATCGCTGCGGGCCGCTGCATAATCAGCATTGGTGCGAAGTGGGGTCTCGCGCAGGAATAGTGCAACGATAAATCCGATCGCAACCACGGGGGCTGCAACAAGGAAGACCATATGGAACGAATCTACAAAAGCGTTGAGCGCTGTGACTTGTCCTTCTGGAGATAGAGCACCAATAGCTGCCGTGTTATTTTGAATTAACTCTGCCTGCTCTGGTTTGAAGCCAGATTCCAATAGGTAATGACCTAATCGGCTAGTGAGAATCGTTCCAAATAAAGCGGTTCCGAATACGGAACCGAGTGAACGGAAGAATGTATTGGAGCTGGTAGCAACACCCATATCCTTGAAATCAACTGAGTTCTGCAGCGCAATAACGATGGTCTGCATTGATAGACCAAGACCTGCTCCAACCATGATTGCGTAGATGGAGAGCTCCCAGAATGGTGTATCGATATCGAGGCGAACCATTGCGAGAATACCTAGAGTCATAATTGCTGTGCCCATGATGGGGAACCGCTTGTAATGACCGTGCTTAGAGATTAACTTTCCACTGACAATCGATGTTGTAACAATGCCAAGCATGAGAGGAATTAATTTAAGTCCTGCTTCAGTCGCCGAATATCCCTTAACAACCTGCATGTAGAGAGGCAACATAACAATTGCTCCAAACATACCAGCGCCGATGATCGCTCCAAGTATTGATGTCAGTGTAAATGTGTGATTCTTAAAAAGAGTCAATGGAATGATTGGTTCGACAGCTTGTGACTCCCACTTAAGGAAAACGCCAGTCAAAATAAATCCAATTGCAAGATATGCAAGCGTCTTTGAATTTCCCCAACCATCCTGTGGTCCGTAGATTGAAACCGCTAGGAGTGTTGTTGTAACTGCGGTAACGAGAAGAAGCGCACCAATGTAATCAATCTTATGTTCGCGCTTTACCTTTGGAATATGTAGCACTGCTGATGTAATTAAAAGTGCTGCGATAGCAAATGGAATATTGATGTAGAAGATCCAGCGCCAGCCTGCTATTCCAAGAATTGTGTCGCGATCTGAGAAGAAGCCACCAAGCAATGGGCCAGCCACTGATGACAGACCCCAAACGGCGCCAAAATAACCCTGATAACGGCCACGTTCGCGGGGCGGGACGATATCTCCAATGATTACGAAGGTCAGCGCCATCAGCCCGCCTGCGCCAAGTCCTTGTACTGCACGAGTTGCGATGAGCTGCGACATATCTTGCGCCGCACCTGCTGCAATAGATCCAATTAAGAATGTAACGATTGCAAATTGAAAGACGATACGGCGTCCGTAGAGATCAGAAATCTTTCCGTAGAGCGGAGTTGATGCAGTAGAAGTAAGTAGGTATGCAGTAACTACCCATGTGTAATGGTCGAGGCCGTTGAAATCTTCGACGATGCTCTTAAGAGCTGTTGAGACAATTGTCTGGTCCAGGGCCGCAAGAAGCATTCCCGTCATGAGCCCGCCGAGAATGATCATTATCTCGCGGTGTGAATGTTCTTTGGTGGGTGCGTTAGTCATCATAGATTGGTAAGTTTACCGCGTGAAATCAGTTATCGCCGAAAACCTCGTAAAGACCTATGACAAAGGCAAAGTTCGTGCACTCGATGGACTCAACCTTGATGTTGAAGAAGGAACAGTATTAAGCGTTCTTGGACCGAACGGTGCAGGAAAAACTACATGTGTTCGCATTCTTACAACGCTATTGCGTTCAGACTCAGGTAACGCACAGGTTGCGGGTATCGATGTAATGAAAAATCCAGAGAAGGTCCGTGAAGTAATCGGGCTATCTGGTCAATATGCAGCAGTCGATGAGATTCTGACGGGTTATGACAATTTGGTGATGTTTGGCGAGCTCTATCACTTAGGGAAGAAACAAGCGGTAGTTCGCGCAAACGAACTTCTTGAACGCTTCTCATTAACAGAAGCTGCAAAGCGCCCAATTAAGACTTATTCAGGTGGAATGCGCCGCAGACTCGATCTTGCCGCATCCCTGATTGTGAAGCCAAAAGTTCTCTTCCTTGATGAGCCAACTACAGGTCTTGACCCACGTGGTCGCCAAGAGATGTGGGGAGTTATTCAAGAGCTCGTTAAAGGTGGCGTAACTCTTCTACTTACAACGCAGTATTTGGAAGAAGCAGATCAGCTTGCAGACGATATTGCCGTTATTGATACCGGAAAAGTTATTGCTCGCGGTACATCTGATGCTCTTAAGAAGCAGGTTGGCGGCGAACGTCTTGAGGTTGTCGTGGAACAGCAACATGTTGCTAAGACCCTTGAAATTGTCTCAGCGGTCAGCGGAAATAAAGCTGCGCTCGATGAAGGTCTGCGTCAGATCACTGCGCCAGTTTCAACTGGCTCGGTTGCACTCTTTGAAGTTTTGAAATCACTCGATGCGGCTGGAATCCATGCACTTGATGTGGGCCTTAAGCGCCCATCACTTGATGACGTTTTCCTTGCGCTCACAGGCCATGCCGCTGAAGTAAAGAATGAAGAGGTAAAGAAGTGAGAACCCTTAACGATATTTTCATTATTACTCGCAGACAACTTCTATTGCTCACTCGAGTTCCAGAAGTCCTCATCTTCTCAACTATTCAGCCAGTGATGTTTGTTCTTCTCTTCCGTTACGTATTTGGCGGTTCTATCGACACGGGCCAACCTGGTGGCTATGTACAACTATTGATGCCTGGAATCTTTGTGCAAACAGTTGCCTTTACTCTTGCAGGAACTGCATCAGGGCTTGCTGAAGATATGAAGAAGGGCCTAATCGATCGATTTAGATCTCTGCCGATTTCTCAATCCGCGCTCGTTATTGGAAGAACACTGGGAGATTCACTTCTTAATATTGTTGTTCTTGCCGTCATGGGAATAGCGGGTTACATAGTGGGATGGCGACCAACTGGCGGTCTTCTCAATGTTGCACTCGGGTTTCTCTTCCTACTTCTCTTTGGTTATGCGCTCTCTTGGGTAGGAGTCCTCGTTGGACTCTCCGCCAAAGATGCCCGCGTTGTTCAGAATGTCAGCTTCATCGTGACATTCCCGCTAACATTCCTATCTAATGCCTTTGCACCAACAACTGGTATGCCAAGGCCGCTGCAGTACTTTGCAGAGTGGAATCCTGTTTCAACGATGGTTGCAGCATGCCGCGAGCTCTTTGGACTTGAGAATCAATTTGGCGCAACAGCTGGATCGTTCCCAAGTGAGAACCCACTGATTACATCACTGTTCTACATGGTTGTGATTATGGCAATTTTTATCCCACTGAGCGTTCGCAAGTATCGCAACTACGCTGATTAATATTTTTTAACTTTGAATTTAATTAAGCGTAGAACTCTGCAGCTTTAATCTCGACTTTAATTTCACGACCATTAGGTGCTGTGTAAGAGACAGTTGAACCGATCTCTGCACCCAATACAGCAGAGCCAAGTGGAGATTTCTCAGAGTACACATCGAGATCTCCCGAAGAGATTTCACGTGAGCCGAGAAGGAATTTCATCTCATCTCCTGCAATCACTGCAGTGACAACCATGCCAGCGCCCACTTTTCCATCTGCACTTGCTGGTGGAGTTCCAATGTGAGCATTTTCCAACATCTGCTTTAACTGACGAATACGCGCTTCCATCTTGCCTTGCTCGTCGCGAGCTGCGTGGTAGCCGCCATTCTCTTTGAGGTCTCCCTCTGCGCGAGCAGCTTCGATCTTTGCCGTGATCTCTTTACGACCTTCACCTTCAAGGTGTGCGAGTTCTGCAGCTAAACGATCAGCTGCCTCTTGTGTTAACCACGTTTGTTGTGAACTCATAAGGGGTAATGCTACGGGATGGAAATTGATTAGAGAATTCGGCAGCTAGAAATACCTGCATTGACCGCAGGCGCACGCGTAGGAATAACGACATTAACCTGCACGGAACGTTTGCCTGCAGGGATAACTTCTTCAATCTGACCTACGACGTTCTTTTCGAAATCACGGGCGGTCAAGGTGCAGCTCACTACATCAGCCCCATCTCCGCGTTCGATAAGAAACCTGATAACTGGTTTACGCGGGTCATCGGTGGTGAAAGAGATGAGTTCAGATCTCAATACAGGAGTGGATTGATAGAGACCAGCCCAGAGCAACCACGCACCTCCTGCAATACCGAAGGCGATTGCGTAACGCTTCCAGACCTGAGCAGGCTTGATTCCGTAGCGATCATTGAAATCAAAGTGTTCTGATTCATGTTGGCCCTGCTCTCGCGACATGGGAGAATCCTCTCATGACTGAAGATGTAGAAGTTGGTGTCGCAGGTTCCTTGACCATGATTGTTCTCTTCTCATCGGTTGCTTTCTTAATGAGAAGTTTCTATAAGCGTTATCAGCGCATGAATAAAGATGTATCAGAACGCGAGAACGAAGGCGACAATTAAGAGAGTTCTACAAGGCTTTACAGTCCTTGTTCTTTTTTCGATTTTTATCGGTTTAGGCTATTGGCAGCTCACACGTGCCAATGAGATGCAGAACCCCAAAGTTGTTGCAGTCGATAGAAATGTTTATCCACTTACAGAACTCTCTGAACCTACGGGCAGCGTTCCGGTAGATAGCATCGGAAAGATTGTCACCACCACAGGAAATTACGTTGCGAGTTACAAAGCCCCTAATCAAATTGATGGAGATGGTGCTGTTGCCAATTGGGAAGTTGTCCTTCTTCAGAATGAGACCGATACAGCGATTCTCGTTGTGCGCGGGCTTTGGAAAGATCGTTTACAGGAACCTAATGTCGCGATGTCGAATCGCGTAGAAGTCGTTGGAACGCTAATGCCTCGTCAATTTGATGATCGTGCAACGAATACGACATCACAGTTGTCTCGACTCGACAGCAGCATTCTTGTGAGCACAACTAATCTTCAGCTCTATGACGGATTCATCATGGCCACGAGCTCAGGGATTTCTCCACCCAAACTGACTTCAGGTGTTCCTGGGTATTACTGGCAACATATCTCCTATGTTGTTGTCTGGTGGTTTATGGCAGGCCTCGTCCTATGGATGCCGTTCTACAAGCGACGCGAAGATAAGTTATAGAGTTAGACCATGAGCCAGAATCCAATCAAGACCCCATCAAGTGCAGCGCTTACAAGGTTCCGCCTTTTGGCCGTCCTGTGCGGCGTAAACCTTCTCCTTCTGATCTTCGCCTATATGCCTGCCAAGTACCTATTTGATGCGATTGAAGAGAATAAGTGGCTCATTGCAATTCCAATCGCTCACGGGTATCTCTACATTGTTTACATTTTGACCGCCCTCCAAATTGGCGTGCAGAAGAAGATGCGATTTCTGACCATTCTCTGGCTGATTGCCGCCGGCACACTTCCCTTTGCCTCATTCGTAGCTGAGCGAAAAGTCGTGAAGAAGTATTCATAAGGCGCTCCGGCTCTCGAAGGCCAGGGTTCCGAAGGCCTTGGGCCTGAAGGTAAACGTTTTATTACATCTGCGCACCTAATGGCGTGTCGCACTAAAAGTCCGATTTATTAGTTCTATCTTTTACGAGTCAGAAGCAGCATCCATCTCTTCCCCCGTGAGCACCCTTCACGTTTCACAATTACAGAGAATGGTTAGGCCTTGGCCACTTCAAAGTCAGCTGCCAGCGGCAGGAGTAAAGCCGCCAGAAAGACCTATGTTTTAGATACTTCAGTGCTGCTAGCAGATCCAGGAGCCCTATCTAAATTTGAAGAGCATGAAGTCATCATCCCAATTGCGGTGATTGGTGAACTTGAGACTAAACGCGACCATCCTGAACTTGGTTACTTTGCCCGCGCAGCCCTTCGTGCACTTGATGATCTTCGCATTGAACATGGTCGACTCGATACTCCGCTAACCGTAACGCCAGAAGGTGGCACTCTCTCTGTAGAACTTAACCACACTGATTTAAGTACCCTGCCACACGGCTTTCTGCGTGATGGCACCAATGATTCGCGCATCTTGGCAATCTCAAAGAATTTAATGTCTGATGGAAAGCACGTTGTTTTAGTTACGAAAGATCTACCGCTTCGCGTCAAAGCATCTTCTGTTGGTGTTGAAGCGCAGGAATATCTGGCAGAGCTAGTCTCCAATAGCGGCTGGACCGGAATTGAAGAGCTCTCGGTCGGACATAACATCATCGATGAGCTCTATGCATCTGATCGCGCAGATCATGAGGCCGCTCATAAGTTTCCAGTTCATACCGGAATCGTTCTCCACTCTGAAAAGGGGAGCGCGCTTGCCAGAGTTACAGAAGGAAAGCAGCTCCAACTAGTTCGCGGAGATCGCCAGGCATTCGGTCTTCACGGCCGAAGTGCAGAACAGCGGATTGCGCTCGATCTTCTGCTCGATGAAAGTATTGGAATCGTCTCACTCGGCGGTCGCGCCGGTACAGGCAAATCTGCGCTCGCTCTCTGCGCCGGACTAGAAGCAGTGATGGAGAAGCGTCTTCATAAGAAGGTCGTTATCTTCCGCCCGCTTTATCCAGTTGGTGGACAAGAGCTCGGATACTTGCCAGGCAGTGAGGGCGAGAAGATGTCGCCGTGGGCGCAGGCGGTCTTCGATACTTTGGGGGCGTTGGTAAGCCAAGCGGTCATTGATGAAGTAATCGACCGAGGCCTGATTGAAGTTCTGCCGCTAACCCACATCCGAGGTCGATCCCTGCACGATGCCTTCGTGATTGTTGACGAGGCGCAATCTCTGGAACGCGGCGTGCTGCTGACCGTCCTATCTCGTATCGGCCAATCCTCACGAGTTGTTCTGACCCACGACGTCGCCCAGCGCGATAACTTGCGGGTTGGGCGCCACGACGGCGTGGTCGCGGTCGTAGAAACGCTCAAGGGCCACCCGCTCTTCGCCCATGTGACCCTGACCCGATCAGAGCGCTCGCCGATTGCAGCCCTGGTAACTGAGATGCTCGAGGGGCCGCAGGCTTAAGGAATTTACCCCCTATTTAAATCTCACAGTCACAAATCGGACATTTAGGACTTTGCCCTAGCTGACCTGCGCTTTTACCCATCCACAGCTCTCTAGATTTCTGTGAATTTGCGACCCACGCAGGGCAAAATTTGCGACACCCCCTCATGATTGCAACTCTTTACCCATTCCCCACAGACCCCTAGACCCCTCAAGCTAAAGGAATTTAGCGAGGTTGATGGGTCATGGTTCGAGACAGTTCGAGAAAGAAAGGAGCAGTGATGAAAGAGTTATCGGCAGAAGCTTTTGTTAGAACTAAGGCAGCCCTTCAGCAGTTCTTCGCTGCCCTGCTCTCGCTGAAGATCTCAAAGAAGAATGCGCCAGCTCTGTGGGCGGTTATCGCTTCCATGATCTTCCTCGGCACAGCACAGCCAACGGCCTACGGTCTGGAATTTCCCATGACTACCCGTCTGGCACTTCCTGACTCAAAGAATCTGACAAGTAAGAATTTAACGGTCAAGAGCGGTCTGCCAATGGTCTCGCTCTCAAGCCAGATGTCTGAGATGGCGATCGTTGCTGACCTCAGCCGCCAGGTTGAACTTGCCCGCACTAAGTCAGGTGCGAAGAAGGTGGCCCGCGAGATTATGAAGAGCGAGTACAAGTGGGGCGAGTATCAATACACCTGCCTCAACAAACTTTGGACCAAAGAGAGCCACTGGAATTACAAGGCACATAACCGACGTTCAGGTGCCCACGGAATTCCTCAGGCACTACCTGCAATCAAGATGGATGTTGTCGCAGATGATTGGCGCACCAACCCAGTTACTCAGATTCGTTGGGGACTTCGCTATATCGATATCCGCTACGAGACCCCATGCCGCGCATGGTCAAAGTTCACTCGTAGCCGTTACTACTAATTTTCGGGCTTGATGCCGATCGTTAGTGGGCGCATAGTCTCTGCAAAGAAATCATTTCCCTTGTCATCGACAACGATAAATGCAGGGAAGTCCACGACATCAATCTTCCAAACAGCTTCCATTCCTAGATCTTCAAAGTCGAGGACTTCAACTTTCTTAATGCAATCTTGAGCAAGGCGAGCAGCTGGGCCGCCAATTGAACCGAGATAGAAACCACCATGCTTTGCACATGCATCGGTGACTGCCTTTGAACGGTTTCCCTTAGCGAGCATGACAAATGAGCCACCATTTGCTTGGAAGTAATCAACATAAGAATCCATACGGCCAGCAGTTGTCGGTCCAAATGAACCAGATGCCATTCCTGTCGGAGTCTTTGCTGGACCTGCGTAATAAACAGCGTACTTCTTCATATATTCAGGCATCGGTTTACCAGCATCGAGCATCTCTTTGATTCGAGCATGGGCGATATCGCGAGCAACAACGATGGTGCCGGTCAGTGAGACTCGAGTCTTCACAGGGTGCTTGGAAAGCTCTGCACGGATTGCATCCATTGGCTGATTGAGATCGATAGATACAACGTTGTCGTTGAGGTGCTCATCAGTTGTATCTGGAAGGAAGTGTGCTGGTTCGGTTTCTAGCTGCTCGAGGAAGATTCCATCCTTTGTGATCTTCGCTTTCGCTTGGCGATCTGCAGAACAAGAGACTGCGATAGCGATAGGAAGGGATGCTCCGTGGCGCGGCAAGCGAATAACGCGGACATCGTGGCAGAAGTACTTACCGCCAAACTGTGCGCCAATGCCTAACTTCTGGGTCAATTTAAATACTTCTTCTTCCAAAGCTAGATCGCGGAATCCATGACCTGTTGCTGCGTCCCCTGTTGTTGGCAGGTTATCGAGGTAATGAGTGCTTGCAAGCTTTGATGTCTTTACCGTGTGTTCGGCACTTGTTCCGCCGATAACAATTGCAAGGTGATACGGAGGGCATGCTGCTGTTCCGATGGAACGTAACTTCGCATCGAGCCAATTCATAAATGAGATTGGGTTCAAAACAGCCTTTGTCTCTTGATATAAGAAAGATTTATTGGCACTCCCGCCACCTTTAGCGATAAACATAAAGTTGTATTCGTCTTGGTGGTCGCTATCTGCATAAATTTCAATCTGCGCAGGCAAGTTATTTCCTGTGTTCTTCTCTTCCCAAGTTGTAACAGGAGCCATCTGCGAATAACGAAGGTTCAGTTTTGTAAATGCGTCATAGACGCCCTGAGCTAGTGCGACCTCATCTTTAGAAGTTGTCAGAACATACTGACCCTTCTTGCCCATAATCAGCGCGGTGCCGGTGTCCTGACACATCGGCAAGACACCTCCTGCTGCGATGTTGGCATTCTTAAGAAGATCGAGCGCAACGAAGCGATCATTTGCAGAACTTTCAGGATCCTTCAAAATTTTAGCAAGTTGTCCCAAGTGTTCCGCGCGTAGATAGTGCGAGATATCGTGGATCGCAGTCTCGGTGAGAAGCGTGAGAGCCTCTGGTGATACCTGTAGAAACTCTTTATCTCCAAGCTTTACAACGCTGACGCCCTCTTTACTAATGAGGCGGTATTGAGTTGTATCTTCACCAAGCGGAAGTAAATCGGAGTATGAAAATGTAGGAGCCATCATTCAGCTGCCTTCTTACTAGCCTCGATCTTTTTCTTTGCACCATCGAGCCACTCTTGGCAGATCTTCGCTAACTCTTCGCCGCGCTCCCAGAGTTTGAGCGACTCTTCAAGGGTCGCACTTCCATCTTCCAGGGATTCAACGATTTCGCTGAGTTCATCGCGCGCTTCTTCATAGGAAGGCTTCTTCTCTGTGGCTGCCATAGGGACAATCTACTCTCTTGTATTTACTGTTGCAGTCGTCTCACCCTTTGCTACACGGATGCGAAGCTGGCTACCAGAC
>JACCEE010803394.1_pt1 | contig 11792 bp, 6 predicted proteins | sample 7449931 | NCBI WGS metagenome assembly JACCEE01 (sample SAMN15323457, study PRJNA562643) | freshwater metagenome | isolation source: river surface water | place: USA:Blue River Watershed | collected 2017-08-19 | reverse complement strand
TTAACGCCTGCTTGGTCTTTATCTGAGCTAGCTCCTTTTCAATCTCCTTCATCTTAGAAAGAATCTGCGAGATTCGTTCAGGAAGCTCCTCAGTTCTAGTTCCCTTAACAATCTCATTTATAGAGTTAAGCAGAATGTGTTCTCTTGCCAAGAAGGAATAAGCATCGACGCCAACTAAAGCTTCAACTCGTCGCACACCTGCACCGATTGAGGATTCACCAAGCAGCTTTACAACTCCAAGCTGACCAGATCTAGAAACATGGGTACCGCCACACAATTCACGGGCCCAATCACCGACACTAACTACGCGAACCACATCACCATACTTCTCACCGAAAAGCGCCATTGCTCCAATCGCTTTAGCCTCCGCCTGTGACATTTGCTGGGCTGTGACCTCTAAATCCTCCAGCAATAAACTGTTTACTCGCGCCTCAACCTCGCTCAAAGTTGCAGCCGAAACCGCGCCAGCTGAAGGGAAATCAAATCGGAACCTTCCAGGTGCGTTCTCCGAACCAGCTTGGGTTGCGGTCTCACCGAGAATTTCACGGAAAGCTTTATGAACCATGTGGGTTGCGGTGTGTGCTCTTGATATTCCTCGTCTTCTCTCCAGATCAATCTCGGCATGCACCGCCACACCAGATTCCCATGAACCCCGTCTAACTCTTCCTCTATGGACAAAGACACCTGGAATCGGTGCTTGGACATCATCAATCTCAATTAAAGATCCATCATGAGCCTTGATCAATCCACCATCTGCCAACTGACCGCCACCTTCAGCATAAAAAGGGGTTCTATCCAAAATAACCTCAACCTCATCACCTTCATTAGCGTGTGAAGCGACTTTTCCATCAATCAATATTCCAAGAACGCTGCTCTCTGTCTGGAATTGGTTATAACCTACAAACTCCAATTTCTTTCCAAGTTCAGCAATCTTGCGATACTCCGTTACATCCGTGTGTCCACTCTTTTTGGCTTTAGCGTCAGCCTTTGCGCGATCACGTTGTTCTTTCATCAAGCGCTTGAAGCCATCTGCATCAATTGCCAAACCCTGCTCCGATGCCATCTCCAAAGTTAGGTCAAATGGAAACCCATATGTATCATGCAACTTGAATACATCGTCACCGGAGAGTTGCTTACCACCAAGCTTTTTTACAGCAGAGCTAGCTTGATCAAAAATCTGCGTACCGCTCTTCAGAGTTTGTAAAAATGCCTCTTCTTCAGCAATTGCAACTTTAATTATGCGATCTTGATCTGAGACTAACTCCGGATATTGCGGGCCCATTGCCTCAATTGAGGCAACAATTAACTCTTTCATATTTCGATCTTGAGAACCCAGTAACCTCATATTGCGTGTGGTTCGACGCATCATGCGGCGTAATACATAGCCTCGACCTTCATTTCCTGGAGTAACTCCATCGCCAATCAACATAGCTGCGGTTCGGGCGTGATCTGCTATGACTCTTAGCGAAATATCGCTGGCGTTTTCTTTCCCATACTTAACACCTGTGATTTCGCTGGCTTTATTGAGGATGTGGCGGGTTGTGTCAATCTCATAGATATTCTCTACACCTTGCAACAAAGCCGCAGTGCGCTCTAAACCAAGACCGGTATCAATATTCTTAGCTGGCAGCTCCCCCAAGATGGGGTAACCCTCTTTACCCGGACCATCACCTCGGATGTTTTGCATAAAGACCAGGTTCCAAATCTCTAGGTAACGATCCTCATCAGCAATAGGGCCGCCCTCTTTGCCATATTGCGCTCCCCTATCAAAATAAATTTCAGAACATGGACCGCATGGACCCGGAACGCCCATAGACCAGAAGTTATCCGCCATTCCGCGTCGCTGGATTCGATCTTTTGGAACTCCAACTTTGTTGTGCCAGATATCCGCCGCTTCATCATCATCAAGATAAACAGTTACCCACAACTTATCTTCTGGAAATCCATATCCTCCATCGCTAACGGATTTAGTTAGCAACTCCCAGGCTAGAGAAATAGCACCTTCTTTGAAGTAATCTCCAAATGAGAAATTGCCACACATTTGAAAGAAAGAGGCATGGCGTGTGGTCTTTCCGACCTCATCAATATCTAGGGTACGAACGCATTTTTGTACCGAGGTGGCTCGGGAGTATGGCGGTGTCATTTCCCCAAGGAAGAATGGCTTAAAAGGCACCATTCCGGCATTTACTAAAAGTAGATTTGGATCATCAGCAATTAGGGAAGCCGAAGGCACCACTGTATGTTTCAAGCCAAATGAGTTGTCGGCTTCAAAGTATTTAAGCCAACGGGATCTAATCTCCGCTGAATTCACTTTGCCTTAAAACTCCTCATCATCAACAAAGCGAGCGCTCTTACTCTTTCTTGCAGACTTATTCTTCTTTTTCTTCCGAAGCTGCGAAGCTGTTAATACTGCTCCGGCTGCCTTCATCGCCATTTGATTTTTGTCTAGGAAGGAAGATGTGTTTTCGGTAATTTTCGTACTTAGCTCTTCCATGGTCTTGGTGACCTTATTGATGCTTTGTAGCGGTCCATTGACTAGTTCGACTGTAGTGGTCACTTCGTTGAGCAACGGGGTTGTTTCACTGGAAATATCCTTGACCGCCTTACCTACCTCATCAATTGCTCGACCGAGACGAACAACGGCATAGGCAATCGCGAGGCTAATGATTAAAAAAGCGCTAGCAGCGATAATTGCTGCAATTCCACCCGCTGACATACCCGTAGCCTACCCAATTCCCAACTAAATCAGCTCAGGCAGAGCAACCTCGGGGGTCTTGTGGGCTTTATGGGCCGCTAATGCAGAAAGGTGATAGGCCTCAATAGCTGCGATATTTTCTGGTGATAGGTATTTACTACCATCTACAACATCACCTTTACGTCCTTCAATAACAGCATGGACATCATTGCCGGACAACGTTTTGTGGGTTTCCAAGGCATGTGCAACAGCCAATACATGAACTCTGTCTTGTCGCAACAACTCCTCGGATTTACGGAGTAAAGATGCCAGATTGTCTTCGATGCGATCAGATAAGGCACGTCGCATTTCTTGTTTGGCATCGTTGGGTCTAACTCCACCTGGTGCGCCGATTTCCATTCTTCTACCTGAGGCGTATGAAGAAACGGTTGATCCCATTCCCCAATATCCCTCCATCAATCCGGCAATGGTTGTTGCAGACTCTAAGTCACCTGAAACACCTGAGGAGTTATCCCCGTCGAAAAACATTCTTTCACCTGCTAACGAGGCTAAAGAGACCAAAATATCCCCTTCGTATTCACTCTTCCAATGAGTGAACTGATCATCTGGTGGAATTGATGCCACCATTCCCAGGTATTCTGCACCTTTTTCGATGGTAGCAATATCAATATCCATATGTTTTCGAACTCGATAAGCCATTACCGCATGGCAGGCTTCATGAACAGCGGTAGCGTGACGCTCCCGTTCGATGTACTCAACATCCTCTGAAGGTCCGAGTTGTTTCAACTGCTTAGCTTTCAAAACATCTTGCCAAGTTACAGTGTCGCGTCCGTTGCGAATCGCCATAATCAAGGATTCGTTTATTAAATCCTTTATGGTGGCACCGGTTGCATATGGCGTGATAATCGCCAACTTTTCAATCTCCTCTTTACTTAGGAGATGCGAAACCTTGGCCAGATAACCTTCATAAGTTCTGATTCGCCCCGCTTTGCTGGGATAACCAACTCGATACATTCGATCTATACGACCTGGGCGAAGTAACGCTTCATCCAATGACTCCGGCATGTTTGTCGCCATCACAACCAAAATTCGATATTTCGGTGGATTCTTTGGCCGCATACCAAGGGTTCTTCGCACTACTCGATTAAAAAATCCTCTAGGTTTCTTTAGGCCCGATAATTCAGTTAACAGCGCTTGCAATGTTCCGGTGCCTGCACCACCTCCAGCGCCTGCTCCCATCATGAACCGATTTACCAAGCTTGCTGGCTTTGGAGATTCATCTCTAACTAAATTGGCTTTTACAACTAGATCGCCAGCGGTCTGACTTAAGTAAGTTACCCCGCGGCAACTATCGCTGGCATAAGCACCAGGAGCTCGATTGGTCATGATTCCACGATTACCCAAGGCATCCGCTTCATCAAAAAATACAACTACGCCACCATAACGAAGCGCCAATTTTCGCAGTTTTCTAAATAATCCTTTAACCTTCAAGATACCAACACCAAAAAACATGTTATTAAAGGCACCTGGGTCTACAAATACGAATGGTTTACCGGTCTCACCAGCCATAGATTCAGCCATCAAAGTTTTGCCGGTACCTGGAGGTCCCCAGAGCAAAATTCCACCCGGGACGTAACCGCCGAGTTTTTCAATACTCTCCGGATTTTCAAGAAAAACTAAATTCTCTCGGATGCGTGCCAAGACATGATCTTGTCCCCATACATCGCTGAAACGAGTCTTGATGTCATCGGGAAAATAAGTATCTATTCCACCGCGACTTAAAAACCAAAAGATCGCAACAAATTGAATAATTACAAAAACCACCGCAAACATCAGCTGCCCGATAATTGGAAGTGCGCTCCACAAGGCTTGAGGTGCTAAGAACAATGCTCTTACTGGGGTTTCATCGTAAATGGCGCCTAAAACAACTGAGAGCAGCGATAGAACTACGATCCATTTGATTACGCGGGAAAGTCGGAAACGGGTCCAGTCACTCAGTCGATGCGTAGTGCGATCAACAAAATTGAAGTAGCGTTGCCAGAACCCGTGGTAGGGCGCTAGCAGCTCTGAAATTAGAAAATGAGTCTGCCTTAAGGTTTCAACTGCTACTAACGGAAAGATCCACCAGCGTTGGTAGCTGCTGTTTGTAACCGCCTGAGAGAAGGCTAGTTCTTCATCGGCCGCCATATCTGACCAGACTAAAACAAAGAAAACAACCGCAAAAAACAGCAGGAACTTAACTCGATCGTAGAAAGAAAGATGAACCCGGGTTTTTCTATCTGTGTCCCGAGGACGCGAGCTCATCTCGATACTCATAAAACTTTTCCTATTTTTCTTCCGGTTTTTCTTCCGGTTTAAAATCTACGCCGGTTTCCTTGCGTTGCGCATTGGTTATTGGAGTAGGTGCCCCGGTTAACGGATCTCCACCGCTGGCGGTTTTCGGAAATGCGATTACTTCGCGAATGGACTCGGCGCCCGCTAGCAAAGCACAGAGTCGATCTAGGCCAAGTGCGATTCCACCATGTGGAGGCGGGCCGTAATTGAATGCCTCTAGCAGGAAGCCAAATTTGCTCTCTGCCTCTTGCTTCGTAAGTCCAATTACATCGAACACCGCTTGTTGGATGTCACGTCGGTGAATACGGATTGAACCGCCGCCAATTTCACTGCCATTCAAAACGATGTCATATGCGTAAGCCAACGCTGACTCTGGATCTGAAACAAAGGTTTTTTCAAACTCCGGTTTAGGGCCAGTAAAGGGATGATGGACGGCGGTCCAGCCGCCATCATCAGTTCTTTCAAACATTGGTGCATCTACTACCCATAAAAACTTCCATGCGGATTTATCAATTAAATTGCAGCGTTCACCGATTTCGAGACGTACCGCTCCAAGCAAATTCAATGCCTCTGAGCGCTCGCCTGCTGCAAAGAAAATTGCATCGCCATTGGCCGCCCCTACTTGAGCCGCAATTCCAGCTGCTTCCTTTTCGGAAAGGTTTTTGGCTACTGGACCTGAAAGGGTTCCATCTTCTCCGACCAAGATATAGGCCAAACCTTTAGCACCTCTTGCTTTTGCCCAATCCTGCCAAGCATCCAGCTCTCTTCTTGGGGAGGCTGCTCCACCAGGCATTACCACTGCACCAACATGCGGTGCTTGGAAGACTCTAAAAGAGGTCTCTTTGAAAAACTCAGTTACATCGACGAGTTCATTTCTAAAACGCATATCTGGTTTATCGGAGCCGAAGCGACGCATCGCTTCGTGATAGGTCATGTGAGGAATCGGCAAAGGAATTTCATACCCAATACTTTCCTTAAATACCGCGTGCAGAATCTTCTCAGCCACCGCAATGACATCAGATTGATCTCCAAAAGACATCTCAATATCTAATTGAGTGAACTCTGGCTGACGGTCGGCTCTGAAATCTTCATCACGGAAACAACGCGCAATCTGGTAATAACGCTCCATACCCGCAACCATCAAGAGTTGCTTAAAAAGTTGAGGCGATTGTGGAAGTGCATACCAAGATCCAGGCTGGAGGCGAACCGGCACTAAAAAGTCTCGTGCACCCTCTGGTGTTGATCGGGTTAGGTATGGGGTTTCAATCTCCAAGAAATTTTCTTTGTCCATTACCGATCTAATGACAGAGGTGACTTTGGAACGTAAACGCAAAGCCTTGCTTGGTTGCTCTCGTCTTAGATCCAAATAACGATATTTGAGCCTTACCTCTTCGCTTACATTTACATTTTCTCCACTATCGACTGGAAAAGGAAGAGGCGCAGCTTCACTCAGTACTTCGAGAGATTCGCAGATAACCTCAATCTCTCCAGTTGGAATCGCTAAATTCTCATTTCCTTGTGGGCGCTTTGCCACGTTTCCCTTAACCAAAACACACCACTCAGCTCGTAGAGCGCCGGCCACATTTTCATCAGAGATAACAACTTGAACATTCCCAGAGGAATCGCGTAAATCGATAAAAGCAACCCCGCCATGATCTCGTCGCCTGGCCACCCAACCAGCCAATGTCACTGATTGACCAATATCGCTGGCCCTTAATGATCCAGCGCCATGAGATCGAAGCACTTTGAAAGACCCTTCCGATAGATGAATTAGCTACGTTTGGCTAGTTCAGATGCGAGGGTGCTTAGGGTAACGGATGAAACCTTTCCAGTGCTCATCTCTTTCAGCTCTGCGGTTCCAGAGGCAATCTCTGCATCCCCGAGGACAATTGAGAAACGCGCACCCGATTTATCAGCTGCTTTCATTGCACCCTTTAATGCCCGATCCCCAAAACTCTGCTCTACAACAAACCCGGCATTGCGCAACTCATTTACCAGTGCAAAAGCTGATGATTGCGCAGTAACACCCAATGGAATTACATAAAGATCCACATATCTAATATTGGTCGGGACACAACCTTCGGTCTCCATAGCCAGCAGAACTCGATCTATCCCTAAACCAAAACCTATTCCAGATAGATTTTGTCCTCCGAGGGTTTCCATTAGTCCGTCATAGCGACCACCGCCACCAATTCCAGATTGCGCACCCAAGCCCTTGTGAACAAACTCAAATGTAGTTCCAGTGTAGTAATCCAAGCCTCGGACCATCCGAGGATTTATCTCGTATGGAACACCAACACTCTGCAAAGCGGTTTGGACGGCAGTGAAATTATCTTTGCTCTCTTGATTCAAATAATCCAAAAGCAACGGAGCAGATTGCATCTTGCCTCTAATTTCATCTCTTTTGTCATCAAACAACCGAAGCGGATTCTTTGCAGCACGAGCTTTAGTTTCTTCATCAAGATTTAAACCGTCAATGAACTTAACTAGATCTGCTCGATGGCGGTTTCTGGATTCTGCATCACCCAAAGAGGTGATATGCAAAGAGAAATTGGTAAGTCCTAACTTCCTATAGCCGGAGTAAGCGATTCCAATAACCTCTGCATCTAGATACGGGTCATTTACACCAATGGCTTCAATCCCAAACTGATAAAACTGTCGATACCGTCCGGCTTGAGGTCTCTCTGCTCTAAAGAAGGGCCCGCGATAAAAGAGCTTTACGGGAAGCTGCCCTCGGTCCAAATTGTGTTCGATTACCGCCCTCATTACCCCGGCGGTGCCTTCAGGACGAAGAGTAAGAGATCTTCCACCTCTATCTTCAAAGGTATACATCTCTTTACTGACGACATCGGTGGATTCACCAACACCTCGAGTAAAAAGTTCAGTGTCCTCAAATATCGGAAGTTCGATCAATTCATATCCCGCGGCCAATGCTGGAGCGGTCAAAGTTCTTGAAACATAATCAAAGAGATTAGAACGGGGCGGCAGATATTCAGATACCCCCTTAGGAGCTTGAAACTTTGGGTTCACGCCAGTCGCCCTTCTATCGCCGCCTGTAAGTATGGATTGCTCTTCAACTCTGAAACTATTGAGGTTTCATCGCCATGTCCCGGCAAGACGCGCAGCTCGCCAGGCAAGGTGGCGATTTTCTCACGAAGCGAGCGTTCCATGTCAGAGATTGAGCCGCGCGGCAGGTCGGTTCTTCCAATAGATCCACGAAATAACACATCCCCTGAGATCAATACTTCATCATTTACCTGCGCCACCGTGGAACCCGGTGTATGTCCCGGGGTATGAAGAAAGCGAAACTTCATTTCGCCGAGTTGAATCTCCTGCAGATCCTGCAAACTCCAAGTGCGATCCGGTTCGGCAAAAGTGAGATCTGGATTAATCTGAGATTTAAGTTGTTTTACCAACTCCTGACTTTGTGGCCCCATAGCTCTCTCTGGATGCGCCAACAAATCTCTATCTGATTCATGCACGTAACAATCGGCACCCACAAAATCTTCAATCGCAGATATCAGTGAGAAGGTATGGTCTAAGTGGCCATGGGTGATAAATATTGCGCCAAGTTTCAGATTATGTTGTTTTAGTTTTTCTTGAATCTGCGGGGTCAAATTTGGAATATCAATTCCCGGATCAATCACTACACACTCTTTACCCGCCGCAGGGGCCACTATCCAGCAATTAGTTTGGTAATAAGGCGCGACCACCCGATCCACCAAAAGAGCCATGTCGCAGATTCTCTCAACATATGGCCAGGAATGCTGTCATCTGCCATCTCAGCTATTGGAAAGCCCAGACCGGACAGCGCTATGCGAGAAAACGGGGTGAGTTTCAACCTAGTTTTCCCTCCTTTTACAGTTTCCCAGCTCTCGGGGTAACGTTGTTCCCCTTACCAACCGCTGAACCCACAACGTCGCCAGATCAGATGGTGGCGCGCAACGTTCGAGAAAGCTAGGCCATCATGGAATCACTCGATAATCAAAACTCTCTACCTAACTCTGCAGCTGCAGCATTAATAGGTGACCCAGCAAAATTCGGTCGAGTTGATGAAAACGGAACTGTTTTTGTTAGAACTAATGATGGCGAAAAAATGGTTGGCTCCTATCCAGGAAAGACCCCAGAAGAGGCGCTTGCCTACTTCGTTAGAAAATTTGAAATTGTCGCCTCCGAGGTTGCGCTTTTAGCGGCTCGCATTATTAGCGGTGCGATGGTCCCGGAAGATGCGCATGATGCGGTTCGCAAATTACGCAATCAAGTTGAACATTTAAATGGCGTGGGAAATCTCGAGGCGTTGAAGAGCTCTCTAGAGCAGATTCCACCTCTAATTGATGAGCATCGCCCAGCTTATGAAGCAAAGAAAGCTGCCGAAGCTGAGGTCAAAGCTGCCAAGCGTGCTGCAACTGTTGCTGCTAAAGAAGCACTAGTAGCAGAAGCTGAATCATTAAGTGAATCGACAAGTTGGAAAGTAACTGGAGAGCGTCTTAAAGTTCTTCTAGAAGAGTGGAAGAAAGCACCTCGCCTTGATAAGAAAACTGATGGCGAGCTATGGAAGCGATTCTCCAGCGCCAGAAATAAGTTTGATAAGCGTCGCCGCACCCATTTCGCCTCTCTAACTGCGCAACAAAACGAGGTCAAGAGCACAAAGGAAAAGATTGTTACCGAGGCCGAATCCTTAGCGACCTCAACAGATTGGGTCGCGACAGCACGCCGTTATAAAGCCTTGATGGATGAATGGAAAGCTACAGGCCGCGGTAAGAAAAATGATGATGCCAAGCTTTGGAACCGTTTCAAAGCCGCTCAAGACACCTTCTTCGCAGCTAAGAATGCGGATTTGGAAAAACGCGGTGAATCAATGGCCGCCAATTTAGAGAAACGAGAGGCGCTCGTTGCAGAGATTGAGGCCCTGCTTCCAATCACAAATTTGGATGACACCCGTAGAAAGTTTAGAGATCTAAGAACCAAGCTCTCTAAGATCGGCATGATCGATAAGAAGAAGCGCGCTGTTCTAGATAAGCGGGTTGATGTCGTCGAAATGACAATCAAAGAGTCGGAACAAGAGCAATGGCGCCGCAGTGATCCAGGGGCTCGCGCACGTGCGACTGATGTTGTTAATCAACTCATGGCAGCGGTTTCTGATTATGAAGCGAAAGCAGCACGAGCAGAGGCTTCAGGCGATGCGAAGAAAGCTGCCGAGCACCGAGAAGCAGCAGCGGCTCGACGCATGTGGTTGAGCGAGGCACAAAAAGGTTTAGCTGATTTCACCACTGCTTAATTTCAACTCATAAACTTTGGTTTAGTTGTTGGTGATTCGATAAACATCGTAAACCCCTTCAATTCTGCGAACCGCGGCTAAAACCGCATCTAAGTGAGTGGCATCTGCCATTTCAAAAGTGAATCGTGAGAAGGCCACCTGCTCCTTTGTAGTATTTACGGCTGCATGCAAAATATTTACTTGTTGATCTGAAAGCGTCCGGGTGATGTCGGATAGCAATCGAGCACGATCTAATGCCTCAATTTGAATATTCACCAAGAAAACAGATTTCGCATTTGGATCCCATTTAACTTTAACAATTCGATCCCCTTGATGGAATTTCAAATCCGCAACGTTCACACAGTCGGTACGATGGATAGATACACCATTGCCTCTTGTTATGAATCCGGTTATCTGATCACCTGGCACTGGAGTGCAACAGCGGGCTAGCTTCACCAAAACATCATCGACACCTTCAACCTGAATTCCACTGGCGCTACGTCTACTTGGCCTGGTGTTCACATTTGCAGAAATCAAACCCTCAAGCAAGGGAGTTTCGTGGGTCTCTTCAAGTCCCAAAGAGGTTTCTAACCGTTCAATGACGTGAGCAGCGGAGATATGTCCATCACCAACAGCGGCATAGAGAGCATCGATATCTGGGTAGTTAAGGTCGTGAGCTAGTTGTAAGAGGGTGTGACCGGCAAGAATCTTTTGAATTGGCAGTCCTGCTTTTCGCATCTGCCTTGCAATAGATTCCTTGCCAGCATCAATAGCCTCTTCCCTACGTTCCTTTGAGAACCAAGCTTTAATCTTTGAGCGCGCCCTTGGAGATTTAACAAAGTTCAACCAATCCCGACTTGGTTGGGCATGTTCACCTTTGTTTGTTACAACCTCAATAACATCACCGTTAGAAAGTGGAGCTTCCAGGGAAACTAACTTGCCATTTACTTTGGCACCCACGCACCTATTACCTACCTCGGTGTGAACCGCGTAAGCAAAATCAACTGGAGTAGAACCAGCAGGCAGAGCGATCACACTCCCCTTTGGCGTGAAAACAAAGACTTCAGGGGTACGTAGATCAAAACGTAAAGCGTCCAAAAATTCAGTGACATCCGAGGTCTCTTGCTGCCATTCATGAAGCTGTTTTAACCAAAGCATGTCTGGCGAATCAGCGGACTTAGCGGGCGAGCCAAGTTTGTACTTCCAATGAGCGGCAATACCGTACTCAGCTCTGCGATGCATATCTTGGGTTCTAATCTGAATCTCAACAGCTTTGCCGGTTGGACCAATCACTGTGGTGTGAAGCGATTGATAAAGATTGAACTTTGGCATAGCTATGTAATCTTTAAATCTACCTGGGACCGGGTTCCATCTTGCATGAATTGAACCCAAAACCGCATAACAATCCCGAACATCATTTACCAAAACTCTGATTCCAACCAGATCATAAATATCATTAAACTCTCGACCTCTAACTACCATCTTCTGATAAACGCTGTACAGATG
>JACCEE012532664.1_pt1 | contig 11794 bp, 11 predicted proteins | sample 7449931 | NCBI WGS metagenome assembly JACCEE01 (sample SAMN15323457, study PRJNA562643) | freshwater metagenome | isolation source: river surface water | place: USA:Blue River Watershed | collected 2017-08-19 | reverse complement strand
GCAATAATTATCAAAGAACGACCGGTCCAAACCAAGGCATACAACGATATCACCAAAACTCTTCAAACACGAGATGAATGTCTTGTGAAAATGTTTTGTGGCACAGGTAAATCCCATATAATCAAACAACAAACAATAAACAACAATAAAGCGCAAATTTACAATCATTTTTTTATTTTTTTCATCTTTACGTATAATATAATAGCCATTTTATTTTATTTTATTTTACATTAGATTAGATTTTAGAAATGTCGTCTCTTTCTATGAGAAAGGTCAGCAACCGCGCAACAAACGCGGCTAACCAAAACCACAATAATTTTTCTCTCTGGATGAGGCCGTTGAGCCATCGCCAGTATCCGGTTACGGACGTGTTCAACCCCGCTAGAAATGCTGTAATTACGTCTGATGGGAGCCGCGAATTTGTGTATGCCCAATCAAAATTCACATTTGACGGCAGTCGGGTGGATGTTACCGGAACCCTGCACACATCCGGCACCATTGACACTTCGTCAAATATTACGTCGGTTGGAACGATGATTCCGTCCACATACCGCAGCGGTCAAGTGGTGAATGTCGTTTTCCTTGACGCAACAAACATCTCCCAGTATGTGGGCGACGTAACATCTACCAGCGATTATCAAATTGCGAGTTATACATACACGCCACTATACGCGAATTCAAAAATCATTGTTGATTACGGGTGCCTGTATAATGTATCCGGAAATGCGGCTACTAACACAGATGCCTTTGAATCGCGCATCAACATTGACAGCACGCTTGTTGCGAAAAGACAACAACAATGGTTAGACAGTAGCTCCGGAACCGGAACCCGCGGTTCAACGTTGTATCCCATAACCGGAGGCATTTCAAATTCCGCATTGACCCCGCGCACCATCTCTGTCACCGTTCGTAGAACTGCCGGAGACGATGGTATCACATTTTATGGCGCCACCTTTGACGCATTTATGCGTATAACCGAAATTGGCGCATAAATTACTGCGTTGCGTTCAAACCCGACAAAATATGTAATTATTTATAGTAATAAATTTGAAATTATACATAATTACATATGAATTTAGAAACTACGTCTGAAACAACCAGCGCAATAACAACCACCAACGCAAATATATATACCGACAAACGAAACCGAAAACACACTGCGCAACAATTACCACACGGAATTACGCAGGGTATGATGCGCAAATATGTTGTATATTATCGTGAATATACCAATGTTTTTCACACGCATACACGAGAATTTTTCAAGGTGGAAAAACATCCAAAATTAAATGGTAGAACGTGGATATCGCGCAAATCCGGGAAAATCGCATTGGAAGAAAAGTTGGCCGACGCAAATAAAGTGGTAGATGATTTAGAAAAAAATATATTTCCGTATGTCACACCCACCTCAATAGACGCAGTCTCATCCATAGACACAGTCACATCCATAGACGCAGTCACAGAAACCAAACCAACCAAACCAAAATTGCCAAAATATATACGATTAGACGCCACGCATAAACATATGATATACGATAAAAAAGACACTGAAAATGAATTTAGATGGACATTTCGTTTATCACTACATCCGGACCTCAAAATAGAAGAGCATATTCCAATTCTTTATGAAAAACTAAATGAAAAATATGGTATTGATTTTACGTCTTGTTTGTAAAAAAAAGTTGTTTTGTTTTGTGTTGTTTTGTTTCGGATATTGCGTTTGGATATTGCGTTTGGATATTGCGTTTGGATATTGCGTTTGGATATTGTTAGTGTTGCTTCTTATTTTCCAACAATTCAGAAATAAATTCATCAATTTGTGTAAACCGATTTTGAAGCAATTCCGGGTTATTCATAACATCTTGATTTGCTTCCAGATATAATTTGGCGGATGTATCGGCTTGATTGTCACTGTTGCTATCACCGCCACCGCCAACAATCCAATCTTCGTGATATTGGTGGCAACGTTCAATGTAGTCGCGCTGTATGGTTTCACCCGGTCTCGCACGAATCGCAATACGGTCAATGCATGTATCCGGGCTTGCACGGACATACACCACACCATCCACCGGAACATCCGTTGTAAATTCATTGAACCAATTGTTATATATAACATACTCATCGTGTTCAATGTCGCCGACATCATACAACATCTTGGCAAACACATTGCGGTCTGTATTTACACTGCGTTCGGTTATAATGACATCGGCGCCGGAGTCTCGCACCGCACGCCGAAGCAACGCAAGCCGTGATATATACGCCATCATTTGAAAACGAAACGCATACTTCTTGGTGTCTTTGTATAAATTCTCCAAAATGTTTGTTCCAGCTGCGTCTTTAATTGTCATCCAGTCATTCACCGGTTCTTGAATAAATACAATCTTTTTAGTAGAAGCGTCGCCGCCCCGGGATTCAATGTACTTCTTATATTCTTCCAGTGTTTTAGACTTGCCTGAACCGATGTTGCCGTCAATGCTTACGATAATTGGAGCCATACTATTGTGTCCGGAGTGATGAAAGGGAGTACTGTTTGAGTTGTTGTATAGAATATAATTATGCCATAAAATAAATCAATTTTTCTACCGAGATTTTTATGATTTATGATTTATGATTCAAGAAAATTGATTTATATTGAATAATCAACAATATAAAAGCATATACCTAAACAATCAAGTTAGGAAACTCCCGAAACCCAAAGAAACCCAAGAATCCAGAATCATGACCACCACCCTAGTTCAAACGAAATTAACTGCCGAAGAATGGAACAGCGTTGAAATCCCCGAAAAAGAAGATGAAATAGAAATCCTGAAACTGATGAAGCGCGGATTTCACGATGTCAACATTGTGTATAACAACACCAAGTCACTTGCCGCGTTATTAAAAATCACGCCTACCGAAGAAATGACCGACCACTTGTTTTCAATTTACTTTAAAAAAGACATTGACGAATTATGTTCGTCATACAGCCTGCCCTACAAAACACAAGTAAAACCCAAAAAAGAAATCAAGAAAATAGACCAAATGCGAATCCAAAACATGAATGCCCAAATTGAATCCGATTTTACCAAGACATTTGACCAACTCATCATTTCCATCGTAAGCAAAATGTTGGAAGTCTATAATGATGAAGATGAAACCCCCGCAAAGTGGATGTATTATTATTACAGCGCGAAAATCTTGCTTTCATACAAAATTGAGCACTGTAATCAACACGTCATTCATTTCGTGGATTTCGCAATGCGACACGTTGAACCGCACATCAACATTCGCCAATTCATAAAATACGCCTACCAATTTGTGGAGAAAAACGCATTCACATTCAAATACGCCGACCACGCCCTGTACGAACACCAGAAACAACTATTTACAATATCTAAGCGCGCCAATCCCAAACTTATTCTATACATTGCGCCCACCGGAACCGGTAAAACCCTGTCCCCGCTTGGATTATCTGAAAAATACCGCGTAATATTTGTGTGTGCGGCGCGCCACGTTGGTCTTGCGCTGGCAAAAGCCGCCATCAACATTCAAAAAAAGATTGCGTTTGCGTTTGGGTGTAATAGTTCCGAGGACATTCGCCTTCATTACTTTGCCGCAAAAGAGACAACGCGCGATAAACGCAGCGGACGCATCCGTAAAGTAGATAATTCAGTCGGAGATGATGTGGAAATTATGATTTGCGACATTCGCTCCTATTTACACGCGATGAATTATATGAACGCATTCAATCCGCTGGACAAACTCATAACCTACTGGGACGAGCCAACAATTTCGCTGGATTATGATACGCACGACCTCCACGCAATCATCCACGAAAATTGGTCCAAGAACATTGTTCCAAATGTGGTGCTGTCGTCCGCAACGTTGCCGCGTGAAGAAGAAATATCCTTGGTATTGGCCGACTTTAAAAACAAGTTCAACGGTGCCGAAATACACAGCATTGTCAGCCACGACTTTAAAAAATCCATCCCCATTGTGAATCAATCCGGGTTTGTGGAATTACCCCATTTCATGTTTGACAATTATGCCGAGGTGGTTGCGTGTGCCGAGCACTGCGAAACATACAAAACATTGATGCGCTACTTTGATTTGCGTAGTATCATCCGGTTCATTGAGTGTGTTCATAAACACGAAGCCTATACCTCCCGCCGCTACAATGTGGACATGTACTTTGAAGATTTGTCGCAAATCAATATGACGACATTGAAGACGTATTATTTGGAATTGTTACAGTCCATTGACCCCGATAAATGGGGTGCTGTGATAGCGGAATTGACAACTACCCGGAAACAATTGTATGAATCCACAATCAATATAACAACAAGCGACGCACACACGCTTACGGATGGTCCTACCATCTATTTGGCGAAAGACCCCGAGAAAATCGCAAAGTTCGCATTACAAATCGCCAAAATTCCGGATGTAGTTATGGATGACATTATGAAGACAATCAATTATAACAACGACCTTCAAACACAAATCACAAAAATGGAAAAAGAATTGACGGATATGATAACCACCACTTCATCTGGCGGGCAAGAAATCATTGTGGAAACAAAGGAATCCGTTATGCTACAAAACAAGATTGAAGAAACCACCAAAATGGTAAAACACGTGTCGCTTCATAGTTTGTTTATTCCAAACCGGTTGGAGCACTTGAAATACTGGACAAATAAGACGGAAATAACAAACCAATTTACATCCAACATTGATGCGAAAATCGTGGAAGACATTATGCTATTAAATGTGGAAAATAGGTGGAAATTGCTGTTGTTAATGGGCATCGGCGCCTTTACTGAAAACACGCCGCCAAAGTATTTGGCCATTATGAAGACGCTTGCCGCCGAACAAAAATTGTATCTAATCATCACTTCCACCGATTATGTCTATGGAACCAACTTTCAATTTTGTCATTCCTATGTTGCCAAAGACTTGCTTGATATGACCCAAGAAAAGGCAATCCAAACCCTTGGTCGTGTAGGCCGTCGCAATATTCAACAAGACTACACCATTCGCATTCGCGACGACGCAATTCTTCGTAAATTGTTCACGCATTGTAATTCCGAAAATAAACCCGAAGTAGGTGCGATGAACCGCTTATTTACAACCTCCGAATGATTCTGCCGAGGGCAGCGTGTGTATTAGAACTAGAACTACAACTACAACAAAAAAAACAAAACAAAAAACAAAAACAAATGTATAAAAATATATGTATGTATTGATAAACAACAAATCAACAAATGAAATATACCTCTCTATTTTTTTACAACATCATAACTCGGCATCTCTCTACAAAACGCCCGGAAGCCCAAATGTTGCGGGCGCATTTATTACGAAAATACGAAAAACACGCATTAGGATGCCACTGCTCTATGTGTTTAGCACAATTGCCACTCCATTTATTGGAAGCCGCCCATTTGAAACCGCGCTGCACGATGTGCCACGATGATTTGCGCAACATCCACAACGTGGAATTTATGTGCCGCGTGTGTCATCATCTATACGACGCCGGCATATATGGCGTAAATCGTAGCGGGGTCATTGACGTCGCGTCCAACGTTAAAAACTTACATTTGCGAGGGGCGCCATACATTCACTACGGGCCTCACAATTCACCGTTTTTTGAGTGGCATTACGGCGCTGTTTTTTTATCATCAAAGTCTCAAAAAAAATAATATAACACAGTGTTATAGAGAGATTAGAACCGGCATGAAGTACGCTTTGTTAATTGGATTGAATTACTACGACAGTCCGTATCAGTTAAACGGCTGCATCAACGATGTGAATAATATGGCGGCATTTTTAGTGAAGAAACGGAATTACGACCCGAACAAAATCCGCATTATGACTGACGGACCACAAACCTCCCCCACCCTGCCGGAGTACCCCACAAAGCAAAACATACTGGCTGCCATTGACGCCTTTGTTGGCATCGCAAAAGCCGGCGATGAATTGTTTTTTCACTACTCGGGGCACGGGTCGTTGGTGCGCGACGCAAACGGCGATGAAGTCAGTGGCATGGACTCATGCCTTTGTCCGGTGGACTGTGCGGCTGGAAATGTCATTATAGACGACGACATCCGCAGCCGTCTTGCGAATAAAGTTCCCACCGGCGCTCGTCTTTATGTTGTATTAGATTGCTGCCATAACGGAACCGGCGTTGATTTGCGGTATGTTATTCAGGATTTCAGTGTTCAGGATGCCCGCAAAAACTGGATTATTCGGCAAACACTGAACCAAAACGCGCGGTATCAGCCCACGGCGGGTGAAGTATACATGATAAGCGGATGTGCCGATAATCAAACTTCTGCCGATGCGGTGATAAACAACATTCCTGCCGGGGCACTGACACACGGCCTGCTTTCTATATGGAACGCCGTTGATTTTAATTCATATAATTGGAGCACTTTTTTGAAGGATTTGCGGGTAAAACTGAGGAGCGGAGGGTTCACGCAAATCCCGCAACTCATGCTGGGAAAGACCATCATTCCTACACAGCGTGTGTTCAGTGAAATGGCGCCGGGGCCCACCACTGTTGCTTCCGCCGTGAATGCCATACGCCCTTCAAAAGCTTCAAATCAAGGAATGGGAATGATGCGGTTTTAGTCCTAATAGTTCCATAGTCCCATAGTCCTAATAGTCCCATAGTCCTAATACTAATTTACAATATCATAATTCATATAAAACGTTTTTTTCATTTTATATAAATATTTTGGAAAATTGGAAATGGAAAAAGAAAAAGAAACAGAAACAGAAACAGCGTGCGAATATGTGTCTAGTCGCGGCCTGTTAAAATCGTGCACCATCCATTCACCCGCCCCCCGTTCAAGCAACGGAAAAGATGTCGGATATTTGATTGACTTTTTAAAATTCCAGAACACCAAATGGCAAGACATTCCTTGCGTCTCCATTTATGTGTGTAGTGAAATGCTTGCGTTCTTTCAACGCTCCATACTTCCCAAGGTGCGCCGAGATTTCATACTGGTTTCCGGCGACTCCGATTTATGCGTATTTTGCGAGGCATTGACCGAAGGAATGTTTTTTGATTTAGTATCGCATCCGCATTTAAAGGCGTGGCACGCGCAAAACATGATGTTGGAGCAATGCCTGCTTGCCCTCAAACTGCACAACGCTCCAACCAGCGTAAAAATGAAATTAAAACAAATGCCGATTGGTATGGATTACCACACGATTTCTTCAAATCCGCATCATCATTGGCGCTTGCCCGACGAAGGAACCACGCCTGTTTCACAAGAAACGTTGCTGAAACGCATTGCCTTGACTGAATTACCGCCATTCTGGGAACGGTCGCCCCGCATATACTCAAATGTCCATTTAGCGTTTGACCGCTTTGGAGACAGACGCGCCGCAATATCCGAGATACCGGACACACTGCTGTATTGTGCGCCAAACTTCATACCGCGAACCCAAACCTGGCGGAATATGAAAGACTACGCATTTATGTTGTGTGGGTATGGCAATGGCTTTGATTGTCATCGCACGTGGGAAACGCTGTGTTTGGGCGGAATACCCATTGTGCGGGGGCACTTGTTTGACGAGTTGTATAAAGATTTGCCGGTATTGATTGTGGATAAATGGTCGGATATTACCGCGGAATTGTTGGCATCCACCATAGAAACGTGTAAGCAAAAGTATTTGAAAAGGGAATATAATATGGAGAAATTGACGCTGGCGTATTACACGCAACAATGGCAATAAGCCATAAGCCATAAACCATAAGCCATAAACCCGACTACATATATGCCGACCTTATTGACACAAATATTTCCCGCCTTTCCCCATTCCGAATAACGAGCCGGAAACACCCAATACCGAATCCGACTTGTATTTCAGTATGTCTATTTCATTTCCAATTGTTTCAAATAGTTCGCTGCCGTATATGTCCTGTAATAATAACCATTCAAATATTCCGCCGGTGTAAACAAACACCGACGAAAACCCTAGACCCCGCAGTTGTTCATATTTTGTATATATTGTCGCGTCATTGGAATTTTTACCATATATTACGATTTTCACTTCTTTGTTTGTGTTGATAAGCGTGTTTATAATACTTTCTTCCTCGGCAATTGGAACCGTGTTTTTTATAAGACAATGCTGCGACGAAGTTGGAAGGGTGTTAATCAACATGACTGACACCATGTTAAATCGGTCATTTGCGTTTTTAATAAGGAATTGGATATCTTCGTAATTCACTTTTGGAATAGTTATTGCTGCCGAGGTTGCGTTTCCCATTCTGTATTGTGTATTGTTTTTTTGACTTGGTTATTGACTTGGTTATTGACTTGGTTATTGGTTATTGACTTGGTTGGTTTGGGTAAGAGTTTTGAATGATTGATAATTGTTATACTATATTTATTTCTGTTTTTATGTTATTTGACAGAAAAACAGATGTATTTTTAAACGAATTTATTAGATTTGAAGATTAGAAGATTAGAAGATTTGAAGATTTATGTATATAATCGCCCTTCTTTTGAAGCCGAATCATTCATAATTTCTTTAATATATTTGTCGGTATTCACCAAGTCATCAATGTGTTCGCGATAATTTCCTTTACGGTATTTGAATAAGAAATTCATAATTGCCGCCATAGTTATATTTTTACCAGCAATCTCAGAATAAAATGTATCAAACGCTTTTTTCTTTTCTTCTTGCGTTTCATATGTTGGGTTATTTTCATTCATGTCATAAAACAACCGCTTGATGTCGGCGCGCTTGGGGTAGTTTATCTGTAACACGAGGTCCATCCGGCCTTGACGGACCAAGGCATGGTCCAGTTGTTCGGGATGATTGGTCGTAACAAATGAAATTAACCCATTACACGTTAGCACGCCATCCAATATATTCAACAATGTACTGAAATTGAAACTAGCCGAATCCTTGGTAGTGTTGCGTTTGTTGAATAAACAATCAATGTCTTCCACCACCAACACCGATTTCTTGGGAAGGCTACTCATTGCGTAAATCAATGCGTGGTTCGTCATTTCACTTTCAATGGTTAGCATGCAAATATCATACCCCAATTCACTGCATACTGATTTTATCAAACTGGATTTTCCACTACCTGGAATGCCGGTTAGCAAATAGTTTCGCTTGTATGGAATGCCGTATAATTGATAATCCTTTTCATTTTCAATGAAATTTTTCATATCCAACAGTAAGTTTGCTTTTGTGGTTTCATCCATGTAAATGGATTTTATTTCACGCGGATACGTGCGGTCATATTTCAGCCAATCCCCATGTTTGTTAGCCGTATAAATTGTCAGCGTTTTTTTCTCATCAAATGTCTTGGAAAAGGCTTTTGCTACTTTATTATGGAACCGATGTATGGAGCGACATGAATCCGGATGCGACCCGGCGTCAATGTAAATTTTATAAGGATATACAAAATGACCCATCATGCTGTTCCAGTATGGAGTTTTCTCTCGGACATATTTGAATTTTATTTCAACCCCACAATCGTCGGTATATATATAACTACCATCAAACATACTGACATACTCTTTATGTGAATCTTTGCTAGTCCAATCACGGTTAGACAATGACAATTCAAATCCACGGGCTTCATCCTCCGGTCTCACATTTTCAATGTTCATGAGTAAATACATTGAAATCCGTTCTTGATAACAATCTTCTTCTGTGCCAATAACATAATTATATTTGTAATTGGTTGGCATCTTTTCAGGGAAATAATAGGTATTTACATCTTTTTGTTGTGATAAAATGGTTTCAATAAGGGTTGTTTCCGTTTCAGATGAACTGTCTTTATCTTCATTTGTTGCGATTGTTGCGATTGTTGCGATTGTTGCGATTTCTGTATTTGTTGCCGTTGAATCAGTTTCGGGTGTAGTCATTTTTTTATCTTGTATAGACTGATGACTGGTGGTCTAATATATAGCCGCGCATACCTTTATATACGTTTTATCGTAAGTATAGTAATAGCAATAACTTATGAACCGTGCACCCATTGCGCATCTAGTTCAGGTATGCTGCCCTCATCAAATTCATTCATACAATTTACGCGCGTAATAGCCAACTCCTCCTTTTTTTTGATTTCATATTTTTTTTTCATTTTCTGAATTGGAATTCTCAGCGTGTATGATAAATAAACCGAATGTTCGTTTATGCCGTCAATTATCAAGTTCAAAAACAGCCCAGTGTAACTAGAAACAAAGTAACTGATGCGTATAGACGTATTTTTCAAAAGCATGCAATACATTGTCTGTATCAATCTGAATTTGGTGTCTTTGTATTGAACGTTTTTCATTAGTTTTGACACCCGCGCGCATTCATTGGAATATTTTTCTAATTCTTCATTTGTAAAGGGGCTTGTAATGGTGTTTGTTGATTCGGGTTCCTTTGTCTGTCTCAGGCTCAGGTGTATGTATTTCAGTAAATAGTGACAAATACAGTCCGAAAAACGTCGGATAGGCGAAGTGAAATGACAGTATTCCGGGGAACCCACCAAGTCGTGCGAACCAACATTTGAAATATATTCGGCGCGAATGCCGCTGACGATTATTTCGTTCAGCAGTTCTGCTCCCGTTATGCCGTCATACAAAGTACCCAACCATTCGCTTGCGTTACAAATGCGAAACAGCCCCAGGCCATTACCGTGTATTTTCAAATATTCGCCCACAAATGAGTTTGCAAATATGGCAAATTCGGCAATCATCTGTTTCATAGATTTTTCAACGGGTGTATCGCAATACAAATACGGTTCGCCATTCTCGTTGTATCTCACATATGATTTTTCCAGGTCATTCAATACAATTCCTTTGGTTTTATTTCCCCGAATGGTTTTGAGGGCTTCGCTGATTTTAAGGGCTTGCTGTAAAACGCTGTGCGTAGAAGCAAGGCGACCAGCCACTCCATAACTCAGCGCGCGCGTGGCATCCACCTTGATTTTGGTATGGAGCAATCTAACATTTCCAATGGGTTCATATGTGCTTGTATGAATTTCCGTTACAATGGTTATTGCCAATTTTATGTTTCCATATTTATTTACCATTAAACTAGATTTTTGCATGATTGCTTCGGGCATCATATGAATGGGTTTTGTATTTGACGGATATCGTGTTACTATTTTATTTGTAATGCTAGTCCACACGGGTGAAGATATATTTATGTGTTCGGTTGGGTCGGCGATGTGAATGGCTAAAAACAGTTTGTCGTTTTCGGTATAAATGCTAAATGCGTCATCTGCGTCCCTGCACCCTTCCGGGTCTATGCTATACACATCGTATCCAGTCATATCAACACGGTCTTCCACGCTATATGCGTGAGGCACCTCATTATTATTATTATTATCACTATTATCACTATTATCATTATCATTATCATTAGATAATGGGTCTTCATGCCTAGGTCCATATAAGGGCTCAATCAAGCGTTTGTATTTTATGCGATATTCATCCATTTTTATTTAATCTTGGAATCTAATCTTGGAATCTAATCTTGGAATCTAATCTTAAATCTTGAAGTATAGCATTCGCAAATAAAAATATTTCTTGATTACACCGACCGATTCAAAACACCCCTTCCTGAAAAACACGGAAAAACAGTTTAAAAATGAAAATGTAATGAATATAATTTGATGACAACAACATCCACATTATATGCGACACAAAATGACCTTCTTTTACACAATTTATTGAAATTTTACAATGAAGGTGACAATATGACTCAAATGCTAAGCATAATTGACGGCCAATCTAAAATATCGCTGCGAATTATTGATTGGTTTGTTACCAATTACGCCAAGAAAAATTATACT
>JACCEE011357043.1_pt1 | contig 11796 bp, 12 predicted proteins | sample 7449931 | NCBI WGS metagenome assembly JACCEE01 (sample SAMN15323457, study PRJNA562643) | freshwater metagenome | isolation source: river surface water | place: USA:Blue River Watershed | collected 2017-08-19 | reverse complement strand
TCATCTATCTGGTTGATTGTCACTGCTGAACTACCTGTGTGGTCTTTGGTTGTGACCATAGCTCTTGGCTTAGTTTTCGCTGTTCAACTTGTTGCACTCAAAGAAGGATCGGAAGATTATTCAAAAGTTGCCGGCAAAATATTTCAATGGTCTATCACCTATTTGAGTTTGCTCTCAGTATTGCTAGTTGTTGCCGAGTTACTTAGCTAAAGCTTGCTGCAAATCCCTTATCAAATCACTTGAGTGTTCTAATCCCACTGACAAGCGCAATACTGAAGGTGTAATTCCCATATCAGCCTGAACTTCTGCCGCTAAACGTCGATGTGTAGTTGATGATGGGTGAGTAATTAATGATTTGCTATCACCCAAATTGTTAGAGATATCAATAACTCGAAGCTTGTTCATAAAGGCAAAAACTTCGGCCTGAGAACCATTGAACTCAATACCAATTGTGGAACCACCACCATTGTTCATCTGCTTCATTGCTAATTCATGTCCTAGGTGAGACTTTAAACCTGGGTAACGGACAGATTTGATCGCGGGTTGCTTTTCAAGGAATTCCGCAACAGCTTGTGCGTTTGAAACCATGCTCTCGACTCGCATGTGCATTGTTTCCAATGACTTAACCAGCACCCAGGCATTGAATGCGCTTAGGGCAGGACCTGTGTGACGCACGAAGGGAAGTAACTTCTCTTGAATGTAAGAAGCAGATCCCAACAATGCACCTGCTAGTACTCGACCTTGACCATCAATGTGCTTAGTTGCAGAGTACATAACAACATCAGCACCAAGTGATAAAGGCTTTTGTAATACTGGAGATGCCATGACGTTGTCCACGATAACCGTTGCTCCAACTTTATGTGCCAGTTCGCTCACCATTGCGATATCAACGATTTCAAGTAATGGATTACTTGGTGTTTCTATGAAGACAGCCTTTGTTGGCTTAGTCAGCGCCTTGGCCCAAGCAGCGGGATCATTTCCCTTTACTAATTCAAAGGTAACGCCCCACTTTGGCAAAAACTCTGTAATTACAACGTGACAAGAGGAGAACATGGCAGCTGATGCAACAACATGATCACCTTGTTCTACTAGGCATGCAAGGGATGCGAACATGGCAGACATTCCTGAACCAGTTGCCACACACATCTCGGCACCTTCAATTGCAGCCAAACGCTTTTCAAACATCGCAATAGTTGGATTGTGGAAGCGGCTATAAAGATAGTGATCAGTTTCTTCGGCAAAGGAATCAAATGCCTCTTCTGCGGATGTATAAGTAAAACCACTATTGAGAAATAAAGCTTCAGATGTTTCGCCAAAACCTGTTCTAGCAAGACCGGCACGAACTGAATGAGTTTGTGGATGTAACTCCCAGTCAGGTCCCAGAGTTTCTGGACGAGGTTGATACCCCCAAGGACGTTTGCTCATGGCTCAATTGTGGCAGAGTACGGCTATGACTAATACTGCTATTTCAGTCTCAGATCTATCTAAGAAGTATGAGGATCGCTTAGCGGTCTCGCATATCAACTTTGAAGTACCGCTCGGTACGGTGTGTGGCTTTGTTGGCCCAAATGGCTCAGGCAAGACAACCACGATGCGCATGCTACTTGGACTCATCACACCGACAACAGGCCAAGGGCACATTCTTGGCGAGCCAATCGAACACCCTGAAAAGTATTTGAGCCGAGTTGGCGCGATGATTGAAGGCCCAGCTTTCTATCCTGCTTTGTCAGGTCATGAAAACTTGATGGTGCTTGCCCGTCTTGGTGGCTTTCCTATCGAACGAGTTCAAACACTTTTAGAAAAAGTTGGACTTGGGGATCGTGGAAAATCAAAGTACAAGACTTATTCATTAGGTATGAAGCAACGGCTAGGTATTGCAGCTGCATTACTACCAGATCCAAAGTTGCTCATGTTAGATGAACCTACAAATGGCCTAGATCCTGAAGGAATTCAAGAGGTGCGCGCATTGCTGCGCGAGCTTGCAAATGAAGGAACAACGGTGTTCGTCTCCTCTCACTTGCTTTCTGAGCTAGAAATCATCAGCGATCACATAGTGATGCTACGTAAAGGTGAAATCGTTTTTGCTGGCCCTATTGGCGATTTAATGACCAAGCAGCAACCAACAATCATTGCTAAATCACTTCAGCATGCCGACCTTGCAAAGATTGTTGCAATCGCCGAAAAGTCAGGACATCAGGCGGTTATTCGCAATGACTCAGTTCACGTTCTAGCACCGATGGAATGGGCGCCAGTTCTTAATAAAGCTGCTTTTGATGCAGGAATAACCCTGGCACAACTTGCTCCTCAGCTACCAAACCTAGAAGAAACATTTTTTGAAATGACGGGGGATAAGTAATGTTAAATGTTGTTAGAGCAGAACTTCGCAAGTTACGTCGCCCAACATTATTTTTAGGCACCATGGGTGCAGTTTTCTTTTTCAGCGCACTCTTTTCAGCGCTACTTTACTTACTAATTGATTCACCTCAAGGTAATGCAGATCGAGGACAAGTAATTAGTCGCGAGGTACTAGCTCTTGCAAGCGGTGGCGTCCAAGGTTTTGCAAGTGTCGGCGGCTTCTTAGGAATCATCGCCTTGTGTGTTTTTGCTGCGCAAACAGCGCAGGAGTACACATATGGAACTCTTCGTAATTTATTGGTTCGTCAGCCAGGTCGTATGAAAATCTTGGTTGGAAAACTGATATCCATGAAGATATTTGCTCTTGTTATGATTATCTTGTCTGCAATTGTAAGTATTGCAACATCTGTGATTTTGGCTCCAACCGTTGATGTCTCAACAGAGCTTTGGTTTTCTAGTGCTGGTATCGAGTTCATCTACACAACTTTTATCAATGTAACCATCTCGGTAGTGGGATTTGGAATTATCGGAATGGTTCTCGGATTATTACTACGCTCACCAATCAGCGCCATCTCATTTGGTGTCTTATGGCTATTAATTGTTGAGAATCTCCTGGTAGCGTTAAAGAGTTCGACACAATCATGGTTGCCCGGATCACAGTTAACGATTATCGCCTCAGGTGGAAGTGCAGATGTCACTTACTCGCATGCCCTCGCTGTTGGAGGCGCATATGTAGCCTTCGGTGCCTTAGTGGCATCAATACTCTTTGTACGCCGTGATGTAGCTAATTAAGGACACTCACACCTAAAAACAGCTTTTTCCAAGGTTGGGCATTTATTCTTTAACCCTTCCCTCCGAAAGGTAAATTGTGAAAAAGAGTTTTAGGGCGATTTCGCTTGCGGTAATTGTCGCTCTGGCGATTCCGTCAGTTCCTGCACTAGCGGCCCCGAAACCAACTTTGGCCGAGATTGAAGCGGCGAAAAAAGTTGAAGCGGCTAAGAAAAAAGCTGCCGATGCCCAAGCTAAAAAGTTAGCAGCGGCAAATCAAAGTTTAAGAACACTAACAGCGAAAGCAAATGCAGCAACCGCCCTGTATCGAAAAGCCCAGGCAGAGTTAGCGGTTGCAACAACTGCGGCAAACATCGCGGCAAAGCATGCAGCTGAAACCGCAGCCGCTGTATCAGAAGCTCACAAAACAATCGGACGCCTTGCTGCCAATGCATACATCATGGGCGGAAGCCTTTCAGATGTTCAACCTCTATTGAGTGCTAATGGACCACAGGATTTAATTGATCAGCTATCAACACTTGGAACTCTTGGTTCACAAAACTCTGTTGCCCTTGATCGATTTAAAGTTGCAGAGGAAGAAGCTCGCAAGGCAAAGAAAATTGCCGATGATGCAAGAGCGGTGCAGCAGATTGCTACACAAAAAGTTGCTGATGCAAAAAAGGTTGCCGATGATGCTAAGGCTGAACAAGCTAAAGAGGTAGCAAAACTTCAAAAGGTTCAAGATGAGTTAATGCGTCAACTGATGAGTGCGCGAAAAGTAAGAACCACTCTTGAACAACAAAGACAGTTAGCATTACTTGAAGAAAGCCAAGCAAGCACCGCTACTCAGACAACGGGTCAGAAGAGTGTTTGGCCAGATCGTGGCTTCCAAGGTAGATCAACAATTCGAACCACCCAAGCACAACGTGACAAAGCGGTTGCATTTGCTAAGGCTCAAGTGCTTGCACGTAAGCCATATATTTGGGGATCTGAAGGTCCTAACTCATTCGACTGTTCGGGATTGGTATACGCGGCATATAGAGCAGCAGGATTAGGTTGGCCAAACTGGGATCGCCTTAACTCAGCGCTGTATTCGGGTTATACAAAGCATGTTTCATTGAAGGAACTCGTTCCAGGAGACCTACTCTTCTACTCCTACAAGGGAACAATTTCGACGATTCACCACATCACGATTTACGCTGGAAATGGAATGATGTGGGAGGCCAACTCAAAGGGTAAAGGCTTGCTTTACTCAAACATCTACAGCATCAAGGGTCTGATGCCATTTGGTGGTCGCGTCTAAGTCAGCACTACTCTTGAGCCATGAAGACAGCGGTTCCGGCGGTACGAAACGCTGTTCGCACCTGGCTTGAAAAGTTTGAAGCTGGCGACACAGTTCTAGTTGCTGTATCTGGTGGAGCCGATTCCTTAGCTCTTGCTCATGCACTTTCAGTTGAATCAAAAGAGTTTGTGATTACAGTAATTGGTGTAACTGTTGACCATCAACTACAAGAGAGTTCATCAAAGCAGGCTGAAAGAGTCAAAGAGCAGTTGAAAACCTTTGGTTTAGATTGCATTATTAAAAAAGTAAGTGTTGATCTTAAAGATGGTTTAGAAGCATCTGCTCGCACCGCACGTTATAAAGCTTTACAAGAAGCAGTCAAAGAAAAAAATGCGGTTGCAGTATTTCTAGGACACACACGTGATGATCAAGCCGAAACAGTGTTACTTGGCTTAGCTCGAGGATCAGGGACACGTTCACTTTCAGGAATGGCACATCACAATGGAATCTATGTGCGACCTCTTCTTGAAATTACTCGAGATCAAAATGAAATGTATTGTGATGAGATCAAGGTGCAGCACTGGAATGATCCGCACAATGAGAACCCAGATTTTTCAAGGGTTCGTGTTCGTAGAGAAGCATTACCGATTTTGGAAAAAAGCATCGGTCCCGGAATTGCAGAAGCACTTGCTCGAAGTGCGCACCTGTTAAGAGATGATGCCGATGCCTTAGATCATTGGGCCAAACGAGAAGAGATTCACCTAGATCTGTCAGATCTAGATTGCGCCCACCTAGAAACCTTGCCTCGGGCAATAAGAAGCCGCATCATCAAAGCGGCCATCTATGCAGCCGGCGCCCCCAACGGAATGGTCACGATGGAGCATGTGGGCGCAGTTGAGGCCCTAATCTCAGCGTGGAGCGGCCAAGGTGCGCTCAATTTGCCGGGCGGTGTGAAGGTTGAGCGGATTTCGGGCAGACTTTCGCTCTCACAGCACCGACCTTAGGGAGAACCGTGGACTTAGAAGCAGTCAAGGGCGATATTGAACGCGTAATCGTTACCGAAGAGCAGTTGCAAGCAAGAATTAAAGAGCTTGCCGCACAGGTTGATAAGGATTACGAAGGAAGAGATTTGCTCCTTGTTGGTGTGCTTAAGGGTGCTGTTATGGCTGTCGCAGATTTTTCACGCGCATTACAACGTCACATCGATATGGATTGGATGGCGGTTTCTTCTTACGGCTCCGGAACAAAGTCCAGCGGTGTTGTTCGAATTCTTAAAGATCTTGATCGCGACATTACTGGTAGAAATGTTTTGATTATCGAAGACATAGTTGACTCAGGACTAACACTTTCTTGGCTCAAGACAAACCTTGAATCACGTGGCGTTGGTTCTGTCGAGATTCTTTCAATTCTTCGTAAGCCAGATGCTGCAAAGGTTGAAGTAGATGTGAAGTATGTTGGCTTTGATATTCCAAAGGATTTTGTTATTGGTTATGGGTTGGATTTTGATGAGAAGTACCGCAACCTTCCATTTATCGGTGTGCTTGCCAAGCACATGTACGAATAATTTCTGAGGTCCCCACATATGTCACAAGTGCAAAAGCCGAAAAAGCCGGTCAAGAAGAGTTTCTCTGGAAAGCAAACAACTAAGAAAGCTCCAACAAAAAGTCAGAGAGTTTTGCGTGGACCACTTTTCTGGATTATCGCTGCAATTTTTGCCGTTACAGTTTTTGGACAGATTTCATCTGCGGGAGATCGCTACACACAAATTGAAACCTCACAGGCATTAGATGCAATTTCGAAGGCCCAAGTTCAATCAGCTGAGCTGGTAGATAAGGATCAAAAGATTCGCCTTATCCTCAATCCTGGCAGCACAATTAAGGGCTCTTCAAAGGTTGAGGCTTTTTATGTGGCTCGACAAGAACCAACAATTGTTGATGCGTTAACAGGTAATCCACCTCCTAAGGGCTGGAATGTAAAGGTTCCTTCACAATCGATTCTCGTTTCATTCTTGTTCTCAATCGTCCCGTTCCTGCTTATTGGTTTCTTATTCTTCTGGATGATGAGCCAAGCCCAGGGTGGAAATAAGGTTTTCCAATTTGGAAAATCTCGAGCCAAACTTCAAGATCCGGATGTTCCTAAGACAACCTTCAAGGATGTTGCTGGCGCAGATGAAGCTCTTGCTGAACTTGATGAGATTAAAGATTTCTTAGCTAAGCCAGAAAAGTACGCACCGCTCGGTGCCAAAATTCCAAAGGGTGTTTTGTTGTTTGGTCCTCCAGGAACTGGAAAGACACTGCTAGCTCGTGCAGTTGCTGGTGAAGCTGGAGTTCCTTTTTACTCAATTTCCGGATCTGATTTCGTTGAAATGTTTGTAGGCGTTGGTGCGGCTCGTGTTCGTGATCTCTTTGGACAGGCAAAAGAGAATGCACCTGCAATTGTTTTCATTGATGAAATTGATGCCGTTGGTCGTCAACGTGGTGCAGGTATGGGTGGTGGCCATGATGAACGTGAGCAAACCCTTAACCAACTCCTTGTAGAGATGGATGGATTTGAAGATAACTCAAAAGTTATTTTGATTGCAGCAACCAACCGACCAGATGTCTTAGATCCCGCCCTGCTTCGTCCTGGCCGTTTTGATCGACAGATTGCAGTAGATCGCCCCGATCTCAAGGGCCGCGAAGCGATTTTGCAGGTTCATGCGAAGGGTAAGCCGATCAGCGATGAGGTAAAGCTAGTTGATTACGCACGTCGTACACCTGGATTTACAGGTGCAGATCTGGCAAATGTCCTCAACGAGGCTGCGCTGTTATCTGCTCGCGATAACAAGGCGGCTATTGGAAATCTAGAACTTGATGAGGCAATCGATCGTGTAATGGCGGGACCACAACGCAAATCACGTTTGATGAATGATGATGAGCGTCGTGTTACCGCGTATCACGAAGCGGGACATGCACTCGTCGCGCATGCCTTGCCACACACAGATCCTGTACACAAAGTTACGATCATGCCTCGTGGGCGCGCACTTGGTTACACAATGGTGCTTCCAGATGAAGATAAGTACTCAACAACTCGTAATCAACTCTTAGATCAATTGGCGTACTCACTAGGTGGGCGCGCCGCCGAAGAGTTAATCTTCCATGATCCATCAACTGGAGCATCAAACGATATTGAAAAAGCAACGGCACTTGCACGTGCCATGGTGACTCAATACGGAATGACTGAAGCAGTTGGTGCGATCAAATTAGGAGGCGGTTCTACAGAACCTTTCCTAGGTCGTGATTATGGACACCAACGTGATTACAGCGAAAATATCGCTGCAGTTGTTGATCGTGAAATTCGCATTTTGATCGAGAACGCACACCAAGAGGCGTATGACATTTTGGTTGCAAATCGAAAGATCCTAGATGAAATGGTGATACAACTTCTTGAAAAGGAAACTTTGAACAAAGAAGAAATCGCTGAAATTTTCAAGAAGGTAAAGCTTGTAACTAAGCGGCCTGCATGGACAGGTTCTGCAACACGTATTCCTTCGGAGCAACCTCCAGTTGATGTTCCGGAGCGTTTAGTTGTTGAACCTCCAAAGGAAGAAAAGAAGAAGCCGGCGCGACGTAAGAAGGCTGCAAGTGACGGTCAATAAGATCACCGTTTCAGATGGGCGCGCATCTGGTCCTTATGACCAGGAACGTGCGGAAAAGGCTGTTCGGGAACTGCTTTTAGCCCTGGGTGAGGATCCAGATCGTGAAGGTTTAAAGGAAACCCCAGCCCGCGTGGCACGTGCGATGAAGGAAAACTTTGAAGGCTTGTGGCAATCACCTGAGGATGTTTTAACTACCACCTTTGATATCGGCCATGAAGAGCTTGTCATCGTTCGCGACATCGAAGTCTTTTCTCATTGTGAACACCACCTGACACCTTTCCATGGCGTTGCACATATCGGTTATATCCCACGCGGCAAGATAACCGGCCTTTCAAAATTAGCTCGCTTGGTTGATATGTATTCAAAGCGCCCGCAAGTACAAGAGCGTTTAACAACTCAAATTGCAGATGCAATGGTTGATATCTTGGATCCGTTGGGTGTAATTGTCATTATTGATTGCGAACATTTGTGTATGTCGATGCGTGGTGTTAAGAAATCTCATGCACGAACAACAACATCTGCAGTGCGTGGAGCATTAAATAATCCTGCTACTCGCGCAGAGGCAATCTCTTTAATCACTAAGGGCTAATCCATGTTAGTCATGGGTATTTTGAATGTAACTCCAGATTCATTTGCTGATGGTGGAAGACATAATGAGTTCAAAGCGGCAGTGGCTCGCGGAATTGAAATGATCGCAGAAGGCGTAGACATAATTGATATCGGTGGTGAATCAACTCGCCCTGGTGCAGAACGGGTTACAGAAGAAGAAGAGCTAGCACGCGTAATTCCCGTAATTACAGAGTTAGCAAAGCATGGAATCACAATAAGCATTGACACAATGAGGGCGAGCACGGCAGAGGCTGCAATTAAAGCGGGTGCATCAATAATTAATGATGTCAGCGGGGGATTAGCAGATGTCGAGATGCTACAAACAGCAGCAGGCTTGAAGGTTCCTTACGTTGCGATGCACTGGCGGGGACAGTCAAAAGATATGAATTCCAAGGCTATTTATGGTGATGTTGTTAATGATGTGATCGCTGAGATCAATGAGCGTATTGATGCAGCACTTGATGCCGGAATACACAAAGACAAGCTGATTATCGATCCAGGAATTGGTTTTGCAAAGGATGCCGAACACAACTGGGCGATCATCGATGCAATCGATCGCTTTGTTGAACTGGGATACCCGGTGTTAGTTGGAGCATCTCGTAAAAGGTTTTTAGGTGGAGACTCACCTGATGAAAGAGAGCAGGCCACCATAGCTCTAACCAAACGCCTTGGCGCAACTGGTATATGGGCGGTTAGAGTTCACAGTGTGAAGCCACATAAGGAGGTGCTCAACTCATGACGGATCAAATCATCTTGACCGGAATTCATGGCTTTGGGTACCACGGAGTCTTTGATCATGAAAGAAAAGATGGCCAAGATTTTTTTGTTGACCTGACATTGAGCATCGACCTAACAGCGCCTTCTAACTCAGATGCAATTGAAGATACCGTTAATTATGCAGAGATCACCGATTTAGTGGTTGCAGAGATCACAAGCAATCCGGTGAACTTAATTGAAAAGTTAGCTGGAAGAATTGCAGAACGTGTCCTCAACCAACATCTAAAGGTGCAACAAGTAACTGTGACAGTTCATAAGCCCCAAGCCCCAGTAGCCGCACAGTTAAAGGATATTGCGGTAGTTGTAACAAGGGTTCGATGAAAGCGGTTATTGCATTGGGTGCCAACATGGGCGAACCCAAAGAAAACTTAGATTTGGCAATAGCTTTGTTACGTGAGGCTGCAGATGTAAAAACAGTCTCTTCATACTATGCAACGGCACCCGTAGGTGGCCCCGAACAACCTGATTACTTAAACGCTGTCTGCATCATTGATAGTGAACTACCTGCAATGAATTTACTCTCCCTATTGCATGGAATCGAAAAGAGCCTAGGCCGTGAAAGAGTTGTGCATTGGGGTCCGCGCACAATTGATCTAGATTTGATTCAATATGGTGGTTTACTCAGCAAAGCCGATGAGTTACAACTTCCACATCCGCGAGCACATGAACGTCGCTTTGTTTTACAACCATGGTTTGAGATTGAGCCTGATGCAATCCTGCTCACGCATGGGCCGATAAAAGAACTTTTGGAGCAATTGCCCGCTTAGCGGTAAAGTTTGCTCTATCTCGCCCGGTACCCCGAAAGGACTGGAGCCACTGAAATGACTGTGTTAGTGCCAACTATGGGCGCCTTGCATAAAGGCCACCAAGCGTTGATTAAGCGTGCACGCACATTAGATAAAGATGTAATTGTAAGTATTTTTGTGAATCCGCTTCAGTTTGAAAACAATGAGGACTTAGAAAAGTATCCCCGTACACCACAGCGAGATATTGAAATTGCAACAATTGCAGGAGCAAATGAGGTCTGGTTTCCTGAGTATGAAGATCTGTATCCAGAAGGCTTTAAGACTCTTAGTGCAGGTCCGTTAGGAAACAAGTTTGAAGGTGCATCTCGACCTGGTCACTTCGATGGAGTTGTAACAGTTGTGGATCGTTTATTTGCAATCGCAAAGCCGGACAAAGCGGTTTTTGGAGAAAAAGACTTTCAACAGCTGACAATCATTAAAGCCATGAAGAGCAAGGTTGAAATAATTGCAGTTCCGACTGTTCGAGAGTTTGATGGATTAGCGTTGTCATCACGCAATATTCGATTAAGTGAGCGCGGACGAGATGTAGCGCTGGTTATTCATCGAGCGCTAGCTGCAGCAAAGTTAGCTCCAACAGTAGAAATTGCTCAAGAGATACTCAACTCAACCCTGTCAACTGAGCCAGGATTTGAAAAGGATTACGCAACAATTATTGATGAAAGAGATTTTTCACCCGCTAATGATGCAACAGAGAGCCGAAGAGCGATCATTGCTGGTTGGGTGGAAGGTGTTCGCTTAATAGACAACATGCCAATGGTGGGGAGATAACAATGTTATTAACTGTTGATGTCGGAAACACAAACACAGTACTTGGAATCTTTGATGACAAGGAAATGATTAGATCTTGGCGCGTTAAGACCGACCCACGCAGCACCGCTGACGAGTTATGGCTGCAGTACCGCGCATTAGTGGAGGATTACAACCTAACTGGACTATCAGTCTGCTCAACAGTTCCGGCAACACTTCGCGAACTCCGAACCATGATCACTGATTACTTTTCCGATGTTCGAGTGACAATTGTTGAGCCAGGAATCAAGACAGGCGTTCCATTGTTAGTAGATAATCCAAAGGAGATTGGTGCAGATCGCATCGTTAATACTTTGGCTGCCCATACCTTGTTTGGTGGACCTGCAATTGTTGTAGATTTTGGAACATCTACCAACCTTGATGTTGTCTCTCCTAAGGGCGAGTTTCTAGGTGGAGCACTAGCACCTGGAATTGAAATCTCCGTTGATGCACTTGCTTCACGTGCAGCCCAACTTCGCAAGGTTGAGTTGATTAAGCCGAAGAATGTCATTGGTAAGAACACAGTTGAGGCGCTGCAATCAGGAACGATCTATGGATTTGCTGGTCAGGTTGATGGATTAGTTGACCGCATCACCGCCGAGCTTTTGGATTCATACTCTGAAAAGCCAACGGTGATTGCAACGGGTGGATTAGCACCGTTGATCATCGGAGTTTCAGAAACTATCGACCATCATGAGCCTGATTTGACGCTGATTGGGCTTCGCCTAATTCACGAACGAAATGCATGAGTCGGTAGACTTCACGACCTATGAGTA
>JACCEE011446355.1_pt1 | contig 11798 bp, 13 predicted proteins | sample 7449931 | NCBI WGS metagenome assembly JACCEE01 (sample SAMN15323457, study PRJNA562643) | freshwater metagenome | isolation source: river surface water | place: USA:Blue River Watershed | collected 2017-08-19 | reverse complement strand
TCAATAAAAAGTTTTTTTCAAAAATAATTTTACCAGAATCTTTCTGGAATCTCTTTTTTTCTGAAAAATACTTTTTGATGTTTTCGCGAATGATTTTCCACTGTTCAAAATCTAAAGCATGAACAGCTTCAGAGGTTCTAATAACAGTACCTCCAACCCTATTAACACCAACAACTGGATCAAGTTCATCTAAAGATTCATCTTGAATCTTCTCAATTTGTCTTAAAAAACTTTTCATTTGTAAAAGAATTATTTTCCCCTACTCCTATTTTTAGAGTCCCGTTCGGTTTTGGACTTTTCACACAAATAATAACATTATTATGTCAATTTGTCAAACATAATAAAAACCCGTCTTGTGACAGGTTTTTATTTCCTCAATATTTTTACAAGTCCATCTACTAATTTCTTCAAAGATTCATCATCATAGAGTGAAAGGGTAAATACAGGCTTGCCCCCGCCTGCAGTCGTTATACCTCCAGTATTGCGGGCAGGAAGCTTTTCAAATTCCTTTTTGACCTTATCTATTTTCTTTACATCGTTTATCATGTCAGTCTTGGTAAGAATTATCACTTCATCTTTTTCTATCATGGACTTGTCATAAGATTCGAGCTCCTTGCGAATCTGTTTGTAAACCTTCATCGGATTTTCATTCTCGAGTGAGACTAGGTGTGCAAGCATACGAGTCCTCTTCACGTGTTTCAAGAATTTAATACCCAAACCCTTCCCCTCTGAAGCACCCTCGATAAGCCCTGGAATGTCGGCAATAATATGCCCATAAAAATCTCCAAGATTTGGATCAAGAGTTGTGAATTGATAACTGCCAATCTTTGCCTGCGCATTTGTTATAGAATTTAGAAGTGATGATTTACCAGCATTTGGTAAACCAATAAGCCCAACTTCCGCGAAAAGCTCGAGTTCTATTTTGAAATTACCCTCCTCTCCATTTTTACCTTTTGTAGCTTTTGTAGGAGTAGTATTGGTAGAAGTTTTGAATTGTTCATTACCAAAGCCACCTACTCCACCCTTGAGTAATAGTTCCTTTTGCCCAACCTCCTCAAGCGAGACAGAGGCTCCACTTTCAATATTTGTAATAATAGAACCGACAGGAAGCTCAATAATCAAATCCACACCATCTTTACCATGGCGGCTTCCCCCTGCTCCATCCTCACCACGATCTGCAGTAAAAGATTTTTTGTGTTTGTATTTAGCAAGTAAGTGAATATCCTGAACGGCGACAGCGTATATATCACCACCCTTTCCACCATCACCACCATTAGGACCACCTTTATCAATAAATTTCTCACGACGCCAACGAACAACCCCGTCTCCACCGTGGCCAGCCTTCGCAAAAAATTTTATTTCATCAATAAACATATAAATTAGTGATTAGTTTCTAGTGACTAGGTTATAGTAAAATTGCGTAGGAAAATATATTGAAATTTTACGAGTAGGTGTGGGCGCGCCGTAGCGTAACGAAGTGAAGCGGAGAGGGATAAGCGAGTAAAATTTTAATATGTTTTCCGGAGCTCTACTTACAACTTAGCTTAAAAGCGCCTTTTCTGCAAGAGCAATTGCTCCTTCTTTAGAACCAACAGTTAAAAAGAATCCACTGGTATGACAAAACTGAGCATCAGGTACACTAGTAACTTCTTTTAATTTTCCAGTATCTTCCATTAATCCTCTCCATGATTCAGGGAATAATTTCCTGCTTTCCATTGTATCTGAGGATTTTCTCACAGCCTCTGTTTTCCACCCAAGAACCTTTCCTCCTCTATAAGATGGATAAACAAAATATATTGGCTCTGGGAAATTACAGAGAGTGCCTTGTAATAGATATCTAGGTAAATCCAAGTCTAAAACAATAACTCTTTTATCTGAAGAATTTTTATAAGCACCTATGATAATATCTTGCCCCTCTATATCATCTTTAGCAATTTTAATCTCTCTTTTTAAAAGAGGAATAATCTTATTGACTTGTTTTTTGAATATTGAATCTATATTACTATTATCTTCTTTCCATGTTGGAGATTCAGACAAAAATATCGCTTCTGTAGAATATGCAAAAACATTTTGAAAATTGGGTTTTGAAATATCAACTCCATTATCATTCGCATCTATAGGCATAACAATTTTTCTATCAATTCTTTCTGCTAATTCTTTACTACCACAAATTTCTTCTCCGTATTTTTTCCAAACCATACCAAAAGATGAATAAGGAATACCGTTTTCACGGACTCCACCGCCGCCCTTCTGATGGTGATCAAACTTATTTCTTTCCGGATCATTCTCGCCGCCGACATCGTAAACATAATCCCCCTTCGCAAACATTTTAGGATCACGAGTACGAATGATTTTTATATTCCCATTATTTAGTATAGAGAGTGTCGCAGTCGCAAAAAGGTCATCGGCATGGAAGGCCCCATTGTGAGTGACACATATTTTCTTTTTCTTAAAAATATTCATATTATTCTAATTCTTCGTCTGTGTGATTAATATTAAAGATTTCAAAAATAAACGCAACAATCTTTTCCAAAACGAAGAATGATATGAAGAAGACTAGAATTATTAAAAGCACATGCCTGACATCACGACTAATAGATAGAGCAGTATAACCAAAGAAATAACCCAATAACAAAACTCCAATAGACCATATTGCCAATGAATAAGCCTCAGCCTTGGCATAAACTTTTAATGAAATATTTTTATATCCTGAGTAAACAATGGTGAACCATCCAATCCCTAGTATAAAAAATCTCGAAGCAAAGATGGACCAAAATGGTCGCTCTTTAAATTTGGGAAGGAAATAAGAAATCCTACCCTCAATCTTCTTCATAAATGTTCGGTGTGAATGATGCTTGTTTAGATAGTAGCCAACAGTGTAGCCAATAATGGATTTAATAGCTCCCCCTGCAACAACAGAAGCTAGGGCAACAAAGAAATTTATTGAGCCCAAATAGGAAAATATTCCAGCAAAAATAACCATCACTTCCCCCTCAAAGAAAACCCCAAGGAAGATAACGAAGTAAACAGCAATAGCATGCAACTCAATAAAATGTCTTATCGCAGTGATAGAAATATACTCCATAATTAAAACTCAAAGTGAAAGACTTGCCTCAAGACCCAGTTTATCAGAGAAACAAGAATTGCCCCCACGAAAGCTGCAGAAAAAGATGTAACAGTAAAGCCCTTAATTACAGAACCCAAGAACCAGAACAGCAATCCATTTACAACGAGTGAAAATAACCCGAGAGTTACTATGTTTAGTGGAAGTGTAAGGATGCTAATAATCGGCTTGATGAACATATTGAAAAGTGTAAGACATGCCCCCACCGCAAGAGCTGTAGCATAGACAGGCGAAAGCGAAATACCAGACACTATATACGTCGTCGCAAAAACTGAAGCTGATAATATTAACCAATGTAAAATAATTTTCATCCGCCTAAACTTTTTATATAAATAACATTATAACTAAGATATATTATTAATATAAAAGTAAATTAATTTTATAATAACTAATTTTAAAAAGTTTGTGCGGATTCATATCCGCTAAAACTTTATTTAAAAATTAAATCGACAACGTTTTTAACCATAGCACCATCTGCCTTACCCTTAAGGTCCTTCATGAGGGTTGCCATAAACATTCCTTTCTTTGTAGGGTCGATTGTTCCCACCTCAGCCATTTTTGCTTTTACAAACTCTTCAACCTCATCCTGTTCCATAAGCTTTGGCAAGAACTCACTAAGTACTGCTAACTGTTTAGATTCTTCTTCTACCAAATCCATACGACCACCTTTAGTAAACTGATCAATGGAATCTTTTCTCTGTTTTGCCAAACGAGTAATAACCGCAATCGCTTGCTCGTCAGTAAGCAAATCCTGAGGTGTACGACTGGTAGCAACTAATTCATTGGTAAAAGCAGTAGAAATTCCGCGCATCACCTCTAGACGAACCTTGTCTCCTGCTTTCATGGCTTCTTTTATATTGTTTTTTATTTGTTCATGTAATGTCATTGGCACATTATAACACGAAAAGCGTGGATAAAATAGTCTTTAAGAAATGCCTTGCGCAGAGCGACGGCCCGAGCAGAGCAAATTTCTAGCAAGAAATTATGTGTGCATTTTGAGAAGAGCTATTTTATCCACGCTAAATAAAATGGTATTATATAATATATGAAAAAAATTATATTTTTTGACACGGAGACAACAGGCAATGAACCAAAGAAAGATTTTCTTTGCCAATTAGCCTACAAAACTGGTAGTGAAACTTTCAATGAACTATACAAGCCACCAGTAATGATTCCGCCCGAAGCTAGTGCAATCACCCACATCACAAACAAGATGGTCATGGACAAGCCCGTGTTCAAAGAGAGCCCTGATTATAAAAAAATAAAAGAACTATTTGAAGCATCCGATTCTGTTGTAGTCGCTCACAATGCCAAGTTTGACCTAGCCATAATTGATAAAGAAGGAATCAAGCCAACAGACTTCATCTGTACACTCCGCGTCGCTCGAGCGCTGGATAAAGAGAATGTTATCCCCCAATACAAACTCCAATACTTGCGATACTTCCTTGATATAGAGATTGAAGCTACTGCCCATGATGCCATGGGAGATGTACTAGTCCTAGAAAAACTTTTTGAGAGACTACTTTCAAAAATCATGAAAGAAGATAATATTAGTGAAGAAGAAGCTGTAAAGAAAATGATAGAAATTTCCTCCAAGCCTTCGCTTATGAATATTTTTAACTTTGGTAAACACAATGGTAAGACTGTAGCCGAAGTAGCCAGGACTGACTCGAGCTACCTCGACTGGATGCTTTCTCAAAAAGAACAAAATCCAGAAAATGAGGAGGACTGGATTTATACTTTGAAACATCACTTGGGAAAATTACAATAAATTAAAACAGCCCCGACCTTTGGTCGGGGCTGTTTTATATTAAGATTATTTAGCTGGTTCTAATGATTCTCCACCCTGGTTCTCCGCCTGTGGTTCCACTTTGGCTTCTGGTTGTGGTTCAACTTTTGGTTCTTCTCTGACTTGCGATACTGGCTCTGCAACTACAGGCTCAGTATTATCTTTTGCTGGTTCTGGTGATGGAATAGGTTCAACTTTTGGAGATTCAGATTGAGAGCCACCCTTTATATCCTCGTAGAACTTTGCCATTGTTACCTGCATATATGGATACAACCACAAGAATCCTATACCGAGTGTAAAGATGCAAAGTATACCTAGAAGGAAGAACATGAGTGACAATCCAAACATTTTCATCTTGTATCCATACATCATTTTCTTACTCATATCTATCGCTTCGTTTGCAGTAATAGATGGGTTCTCTGCCAAGATATAAAATGTCATTGAGTAGGATATAGCAGCAATAATACCAGGAATAAGGAGTAATAATGACCATAGTAATATAAAGATAACCATCAAGATATAAGCGAGTAATGATCTTCCAAAATCATTGAAACCCTCAAATATTTGCCCAACCTCTATTTCTTTTCCACGAGAAATATTTAGAGACAATATCGTAGCTCCTAAAACAAGAGGACCCGCAACCAAGATGGAAACTATTTGCCCCACAAAGGGAATAAATCCTAGGACCATTGAAATAATAAGAAAAATAAGAAAAGCTGGAATAGCGACTGTCCACTTTCCTTTTAATGACTCTCTGGCCATCTGCATAAGCACTGTATTTTTTGTATTCATAATTTAATTTTTAAACTAGAAAATTAATAAAGTAAACTAAGCTAAGTATAGCATAAAGAAATCGCGCTTGTATATCCAACGCGTTTTTTACTTTGTCCTAGATGTGATAAAATAGAGCATATGGAAATTTTAATTATTGTATTTTTGGGAGTACTTATTGCTTTGGTTATAGGGCTATTTTTCTTGATGAAAAAGCCAGTAGTAAATAATAATGATGCTGCAAACGGATTACTCCTCCAGCAAATAAATGAACTTCGAAATACCTTGGATCAAAAGCTTGGGGAATCGCAAAAGGATATCAATCAGTCCATGAGGTATCAAGCATCGGAAACATCAAGAATCATTGCCGACATCACCGAGAAGATCACAAGACTCGACGAGACAAATAAGCAAGTTGTTTCATTTGCAGACCAATTAAAAAATCTTCAGGACATATTGAAGAATCCAAAGCAGCGCGGAATACTTGGTGAATATTATCTTGAAACATTACTCAAGAACACAATGCCCCCAGGTTCATACCAAATGCAATACCCCTTCCCCGATGGAACAATTGTTGACTCTGTAGTATTTGTAAAGGACAAAGTAATACCGATTGATTCAAAATTCTCACTCGAAAATTACAACCGTATAAGCGAAACTAACGATAAGGCAGAAAAAGAAAGGTTGGAAAAAATTTTTGTAAACGATCTGAAAAACAGAATTACTGAGACTTCCAAGTATATCCAGCCAGACCAGAACACCATGGACTTCGCATTTATGTTCATCCCACATGAAGCTATCTACTATGATTTACTAATAAACAAAATTGGAGCAGTCACAGAAGATACAGAAAACTTAATCCAAAGAGCTGCAAGTAAATACAAAGTAATTATCGTTTCTCCTACTTCGTTCCTAGCTTATTTACAAACAGTACTGCAGGGGCTCAAAGCAATGCAGATAGAAGAAAGCGCCAAGGACATAGTCAAAAGAGTTGGTGAACTTGGCAACCATTTAAAGACTTATGAAGAACTGCATCAAAAGCTTGGCAACTCCCTCTCGACCACTGTGAACCACTTTAACAAAGCAAACAATGAGTTCCGAAAAATAGATAAAGATGTTATGCGTATAACTGGTGACACTATGGGTATAGAAACACTCTCGATAGAGAAACCAAATCTTGAGGACTAACAAATGAATAACAAAAATCTCTCGACCAAGGTCGAGAGATTTTTGTTTTAGAAACAGAAGAAGAATGAGCAGGATGATGAACCGTAACCGTAATCATTATAACCGTAGTCATAATTCCAATCATAACCACCGTAACCATTACCATAATTCCAATCATAACTAGGGTCATACCAACCGTTACTATAACTATTACCTGTATCAGCGTAGTAATAAATATTTGGCTGATAAACACCTAAATTATAAGGAGCATAACTATTTTGATACCTTTGAGAGGTATATTTATAGCTTGGACTATAATAAGAACCACCATTATAGTAATTTCCACTATAGGAAGGTTGATTATAGCCACCATAGTAGTATCCATAAGCTGCCTCTGTCCCCTTTGGATTAACTAAAACGCAAAAACCTATTAATAATATTAGAAACGAAAATAATACGTATAACTTTTTCATAACACCCATATTATACGCTTTTTTGTATATTTGTCAAGTCTAATCCTTGCCCTTAAAGACAATAATTGTAAGGATTAAAAAGTTCAAAAAAGCCACATATAAAGGGTACAAAACTTCTGAAAGGGACAGCTTCCCTATCGCCAATAATCCAAAAATTCCAGCAATGCAGTACGGGACCCAGCTCGAAGCAGTTTCAGACTTTGGATACTTGTAAACTTTTATAATCGTAGGAATTGCAAAAAATAAATCCGCTAAAACAGAAAGAATAATTGCCAAGAGTGGCATATTTAAGACTTGCCACAATATAATACCTAAAACTCCCAATCCAAAAAATAAATAGTCGTAGGTGGTCGTGGACCAAACACCAACCTTTCGATATATAGAATATAGAGCTACAACTATACAAGAAAATGAATTAGCAAAAATAAAAATTGTTGCCCAAGTACTACCGCTATCAATCATTGCAAAGGCACCAGTGGTAGTAATAAAAGCCCAACCTAGCCAAGATAGGACATGTGGACTATTCTCGCCTTTGTATACACATCGCAAGTAAGAAAAAACACCAACCATGGTAAACACTGCCGACAGTATTCCAAATAAAGCTTTAAGAGGCATAAATTATTTTAAGAATTTAAAGTTCTCAACCATACTATCAAATATTGCAGTTACGGGAACGATATCAAACTCTTTTATACCCTGATCAGGAGAATAGTTGGCAATATTTGTATAATGTATTTTGTACTCAAGAGAATAACAGGAGTCATTGTAGATGGTGTGGTAGCTAGTAATAGCATAATAGTTCCCCGCTCCGGCATCAATAAGAGTATTTTTCATAAATCTTTTTTCACCTATAACAACCTCCTCTGATTTACCACCACCATCTATAGTATTTGGCTTCAAACACTTATCTACTGCTTCTGGCATAGAGCTTGTCCCGACAGTAAATTTTGCTTCACTGAAATTTGTGTTTGGAAGAAAACTTTTTGGAACATAAACTTCTGCTAAAATAACACCCGAAGTTTGAGATGAGAGATAACTCCAGTCGGTAGTATAGCCAGCATCCCCACCATAGATATTAAAAATACTTGGATATGAAAGAGAAAAAGCTTTAGACCTATCGGTATAAGTATTACCATCTTGAGATGAAGATACAGATCCAGCGACACACTTGGAGTATATTTGACTATCGCCATCCATCATAAAAGCGTTCTCCCCCTTGGTCCAGAAAACCCTTGAGCCAGATTCATACCTAGCACCTGAGGCTGACATAGAAATATTCATAGACTCCTGATGTCCATCTGCAAAAGTTAGAGTGACAGTATTGTCCCCATAGATAGCTTTAATAATTCCTTCCTTACAATAATAAACTATAGTATTAGGGTCATCAGCGACTTCAGGTTTTTGGTTTTTACTATCTTTACGTAGCGACAGAATAAAAACATCAGCCAATATAATCACCAACAAAATTACAAATAATATTATATATTTATTTATCTTCTTCATATTGTTTTTATTATATCACCTTCCTCCGATATGAGACTATTATCTATCTAAATCCAATATTTCATCGATTCTGATTTGCTCTACAAAGTCTGGCACATGGGAAACAAGTATCATAGCTCCTTGATAATTACTCAAGGCTTTGGCAATGACAGGTAAGTGACGGAAGTTTATATGGTTCGTCGGCTCATCTAATATAAGTAGACCTGGGCGAGTAAGAACCAGCTTGGCAAAAGCCACGAGCCCCTTCTGGCCTTCGGATAAACTCCCTATTTTAGTATGAATCGTATCTCCGGTAATTAGGAAACTAGCAGCTGTCGCACGGAGAGGTTCCTCCTGTACACGGCCAGTGACTTGCCTCATTGTTTCCGCTAATGATTCAAAAACTGTATCTTCAAAATTAAGAGTTGAGAAATCTTGCCTGTAGTAGCCCACTCTTATATCAGGAGAAACAGCCACACCCGGAGCCTCACCCTTGGCAATCAATTCCAAAAGAGTACTTTTACCTATTCCATTTGGACCAGAAAGCAAGAGATGTTTGTTCCTCCTAAGCTTAACATTAGCTTTTATACTTTTTATTTTGTGATTTTTGTAAATTGAAACAGAAGAAATATTTACGATGTCTCCTACAAAGTCATCCTGATACGGAATTGTGAAATCCTTGATGGTTTTGTCTTCCCTTCTAACATCAACCTTCTCTTCCTCAAGTTCTTCTGCTAGATCACGCATGCGCTTCGCTACCGCGCGGAGATTTCCTCCCTTCATCGCAAAGGCATTGGCTTGCTCCTTCTTGGCTTTAATTTCTTTTGAAAGAAGAGCATTCTGGCGATTTTCTCTATCCATCCTGGCTGCAATCTGATCACGCACATCTGTATAGTTACCTACATACTGCTCCACCTTTTTGGTATAGACATCGAGATAAAGGACCGCATCAGTAAACGAATTCAAAAAGTGTGCATCGTGGGAAATAACCACAACTGTCTTTTTATATTTGATTAAAAAATCTGTCAGGTGGGCAATACCGGCCTTGTCCAGATTATTTGTCGGCTCGTCGAGAAGTAGTATATCGGGTTCTTGAATTAAAGCAGAAGCAAGTAAAAGTCTAGCCTGCTGCCCTCCAGAAAATGATTTCACAATCCTATCATGAACCTTTTCGTGACCTTTCAGGTTCACAACTTCTAGTACATCATCAATACGAGGATCAATATCGTAAACTTTATTTTTGAAAACTTTTTGGAAAAACTCACGAACAGTGAGCTCAAGCTCATCACGTGGAATAACTTGGCGAGAAAGTGCAATCGTCGCCCTCTGGGCCCTATGAATCTGGCCATCCTCTGGCTCCCTATCTCCGGTAATCAGTGAAAAAATGGTACTTTTCCCCGCACCATTCTGCCCCATGATTGTCACCTTCATTCCTCGACGTATAGAAAAATCCACCGCATCCAGTATCGGTTTATTGTGCCCATATTCAAAGGACACCTTTTCAAAACGTATTACTACTTCCCCGTGAGCCATATAGTTCCTTACTTTACATTATTTCTGAATAAATAGAAAGTATTATTTTTAGGTGAAATCTTGATCTTCTATATTATTCTCACCATTTTTTTTATTATTATAAGCAATATCATTCATTATGCGAATAAAACCATCCTCATCTGTTGTGTCAAAAAGCTCTTCAACTTCAGCACTAAGCATCTTTTTATTTTTTAATTCTTCTAATTTTTTATAATGTTCTTTTGTAAATTTTTCTTCATATTTTTTAATCCCTTGACTTTCTAAATAAAAATCTGTTTGTTTTTTTCTAGCAATTCTTTCTGATATATTTTTTAAATATTTGTTATTTGTTTTAGATATATCTTTATTTTTTTTAAAAGATTTTTCTAAAAGTTTTATTTCTTCTTTATCTAACAAAGAAGAACCACCATAAGCACTATGAATCAATTCATGAGCTATTATAATTCTGTCTAAATTATAAAAAGGAAATGTTATTACATGACTGGAAGGAAGATAATATGCAGCCGCCGAACTTGAAGCAGATTTACCCATAATAGTGCTGGGGTTATCAAAAACTATTTGAACGTTCTTCAAATTCTCAACTAGTTTTTGACGTTTTTCTTCTGCTTTTTCTTTACCATTTAAAACTTCTAATTTATCAAAAAATTCTTTTGAAAAAAATGTGATAATATCTCACCTCTGACATCTTCAACAATTTTAATTTGTTTCTCATAAAATTCTTTTGGATTTTTTGCAATCTCCTTATATTTAGAGATATCATCTTCTGCATCTTTTTTTATATAAAGACTATCTTCTTTAGACAAATCATTCCCCCAATAATAAAAATTCTTCTCCTTATCCTGAGCCTTCTTTTCATAAAAAGATGAAATGTCTTGCAGTAATTCAACATTATATTTATCCTTATCATCCTGAATCTTATTATTTTCCTGAGAAAAACCTGGATTCGTGCTGACCAAACTAGCCCCTAAAATTGCAGCTTTTGACCACATATGTAGACCGGATGATTTTTTTTGATTATCTCCGTTATTTTCACTTTTTTTATTAAAGGATAATTTTTCCATATTATTCATATTAATTATTATATCACTCTTATAAAATTACCATAAACTTATGGTAAAAATAAAAAGAAGCCAAGCTATACAGCCTGGCTTCTTTTTATAATAAAATAATTATTTCTTTCCTTTCTTTGCTACCGCTTTCTTGACTTCAACTTTCACAGCTTTAGCCTTGACTGCTACCTTCTTTGGAGCTACCTTAGCCTTGGCAGGAGCTGCTTTTTTGACTTCAACTTTTTTAACTCCTGTCTGCGCAGGCAGGTTTACATTTTTTACTACAGATACTGCAGGCTTTGCAACTGGAGCGACAGGAGATGACATCTTTTCAATTGCACTTACTAGGCGATCAAGCTTGCTATTCATTTCACTTAATTGCTTCTTCAAATCATCATTGTTTGATTGAT
>JACCEE011738089.1_pt1 | contig 11799 bp, 6 predicted proteins | sample 7449931 | NCBI WGS metagenome assembly JACCEE01 (sample SAMN15323457, study PRJNA562643) | freshwater metagenome | isolation source: river surface water | place: USA:Blue River Watershed | collected 2017-08-19 | reverse complement strand
TCGATTGGTCGCGTTGTTCCAAAGGGTACTTGGCAATCTTTTCGTCGGGGAGGTTATAATCGTATTCGCTTATTGATATCTGGTTCATTTGCTGATGTTCATAAATTCGGGGGCAAAAATAATCTTTAAAGGTTATTTCACCTTATAAATTCATTAATTGATGATACTATTGAATTGTTCTTGACCAGCAGCAAGCAAAATGCTATCTTTAAAGTCAATACGATACAGCCCTGTGTGGACGAGAGAAGTTAGGAAAAGTAAGTTGAGGGTGGTTGTATTTACGGAATTGCTACAATTTTTTTCGGTTACTAAATAATACGTTCCATATACTCATTAATCAATATTTATTATGAAGAGCAAGAGTGAGTTATCGACTAAACAACAAGCAGAAATAATAGCTGTTTTGAAAATGCGGTTCGAAAAAAACCTTAATCGGCACAATGGCATTGAATGGACAAAGCTCCAGGCAGCACTCGAAGCTAACGTTGAAAAACTTTGGTCGCTTAATGAGATGGAGATAACCGGCGGAGAACCTGATGTTGTTGGATTTGATAAAAGTTTGGGTGAGTATATTTTTTTCGATTGTTCGCCCGAAACACCTAAAGGTCGTAGAAGTGTTTGTTACGATCGAGAGGGGTTGGAATCGAGGAAGGAACATAAGCCTGAAAACAATGCCGTAGATATGGCGGCTGCAATGGGTGTTGAGATTTTGTCGGAAGATGAATATAGGCAGTTGCAGAAGCTTGGCAAATTTGATACAAAAACATCGAGTTGGATTAAAACACCTGCTGAAATTAGGGAACTTGGCGGCGCACTATTTTGCGATTGTCGTTACAATAATGTGTTTACGTATCACAATGGAGCCGAGTCGTACTATGGAGTAAGGGGGTTTCGTGCTTCGTTGAGGGTGTGATTTTTGCTTCTTTGCGAGTTCAATATAATTTTTTGTAACTATTCAGTCGCAATACACAAGTATTAAGATATGGTTTGATTAATAATTGATTAGAAAGTTAAAAAAACAGTTCAAAGATATTCGATTTGAAAAATCAGGTTGCAAAATAAAAAGTCTGGATAAATTAGTGAAAAATCGTAATTTCTCAACAATCGAATCAGTTTTGGTCTTGATACTTGTGTCTTGAAACTTGATACTGAATCGTTACATTTTTTTTTAATTATCGAAAATTGGCGCAACTTCTTGACCTTTTTTTCATCTAACCCTCATTAACCTTAAAATCAATTAAAATGAAAAATTTATTCAATATAATCTTGGCGGTACTTTTGGTGGTAGTGCTTTTTTCTGGTTGTGAAGAAGATGAAGATAGTATAGAAGTAAAAGCCTGTTTTAATTATTCAATTACAGAGGTTGCAGCTGGCGAAGTCCAGTTTGTTAACTGCTCGGAAAATGCGAAAAGCTATTTGTGGAATTTTGGCGACAGCACAACTTCGACCGAAAAGGAGCCTAAGCATATCTTTGCCGGCAACTTTCCATATAATGTTTCGCTAATAGCCATTAACGGAAAAAACCGCGATACACTTTCCTTGATGGTTACTGATAATATTATGCTTTTTAAGCCCAATATTTACATCTATCCAGCAACCAAAACGAACCTTTGCTTGGAAGTTGCATTTCCTAAAGGTGGTTCAATTACCGAATCTATTCCTGAATACAATAGTGGCTGGTGTGTCGATGTTGATCAGAATGGTCTGATAAATAATGAGTTTAGTTATCTTTTCTATGAAAGCATTCAGCCCGATATTTTTCAATACCGCAAAGGATGGTGTATCGCAAAGCCCAATTTAAAAACATTTTTTGAGAAGAATATGGCATTGTATAACTTCTCAACAGCTGAAATTGCTGATTTTACCGACTTTTGGATTCCTAAGTTAACCGAGAGTGAATATTACATGGTTTATCCACAAACAAATAGCATTATCGACGAAGTTGTTCAATTGAAATTTTCTATTAACCCCGAAAATATTAATCGTCTGTTTTATGCCATAGTTGGTAATACCGACTACTTCAAAATAGAAGAACCTACAATTGTTCAATTTAAACGCGACGGTTTTTATGTAATGGAATGGGGTGTAATTATCAAATAGATATAGTTATACAGGTAATGTCGGACGAAACGAGCATGCTCTGATTTAATTGTTTAAGGAGGCCGCACAATTGAAAATCGGCGAAGCTAAACGAAGTTCTGTGAAGCAAAAATAAAGTCGAACTCAGGTTATATTCCTTAATAGGATAAGCAGAAAAGAGTGGGGAATGTTGACTTCCAGCCACGCTAGTTCACTACAGCCACTCCAAACTTTAGGCACTTAGCCATTACCTTCATTTATTCAAACTCCCCATTTGCATACTTACATACTACCTATTACAACGTTTTATCTTCCTTCGCTAAAAAAAGGAGATGGTACATAATTTCGACCGAACAGTTTTTGAGCAGGCAAGACAAAACCTTCAACTGGCAGAAGATAAGAGGAAAATTCGGCGTACAAGGCTGCAACATTCCGTGAGGTACACCTTCCCATTGATGGTGGGAACTGCCTGGTTCATAATTTCAAAAGCCGGATTTCGGTGGACCATTCTGTTTGTGTTTCTATATTTTATCTTCTATGCTCTGGCCTTAATGTTTAACAACTCTGCTTCTAAGATAGAGTACAAGCAAATTTTTCTGACACCGGTTCTGGCAAAGCTATTCCCGTCGTTGCGTTACAAACCGCTCGATTACCTTACAATGAAGGTATTCAACAGGAGCAACCTTTTTTCTGGAACCTACGACAATTTCTTTGGCGATGATCTCTTCACTGGTATTGTGGAGGGTCGGCAACTGAGTTTCTCCGATCTGGAAGTTACCCGCCACTCACGGAATAACGCGAACTGGAATTATAACACCATCATCTTTAAAGGAATTTTGGTTACAGCCACATTACCGGAGCTATATAATGGCAGCTTCGTAGTTGAACCGCGAGCAACATCAGAGCCGAGCAAATTATTAATCGTAAAGGCTATTCGAAAACTCCAACACCAACGTACCATACCTTTGGTCGATAGCGGCAACTTAACTTTCGACAGCTCTTTTCAGCTACTTACCCACAATCTTGGGGAAACCATGCAACACCTAACCGAAAAGCGGATGAATTTGATATTGGAACTTGCTAGGGAGTTTGAACACCTTTGTTTGAAATATCAGCAAAACGATCTTGACTTGGGAGTAAAACTGACCGAAAAAATAACCATTGCGTTATCGGCCAACAACAATCAGCTGTATCTGGGCATCCGGAATGTACATCTTTTCGATCTGCCTTTTGACAGTGACCGAACTCACTCCGAGGTGTTGTTCCAAAAATCGGTTGAACTGATCAGGATTATTGAGCGATTTGTTGTTTCATGGTAAACGAAACTGACTTGTTCGAAAGATACTACGAATTTTATATTGCTTTTTGTATTTTAGGGAAGTATTAATAATTGCAATATGCTTCCTTCTTTTCGATTTGTACTGCTATTCATTTTGTTGTTTTTGAGCCTTCGTTTGTTTCCTTCAGAAAAAAGCAAGGTCGAAATTCAACTCGACTCACTTACTGTTGAGATAAAATCAAATTGGATGAACAATCCTGACCGGGCACTTGAATTAATTCAACAGGCTGAACACCTTGCGAAAAAATACCCGTTGAGGTTTGCCGAACTGGTGAAATTTCGCGGGGTGGTTTACTATTTCAAATCGGAATATAGAGTGGCTAAACGGTTTTATGAACAGTCACTTTCGCTCTATACAGAAATTCCCGATTCGTCAGGAATATCAGCAGTGCTGAATAACCTAGCCATTATTGCAGTTGAAACAGGTGAGTACGATGAGGGTGTAAAACTTTATCTTCAGGCGTTGGAGATTGCAGAGAAACTAAGAGACCGGGTAATGACCGGGCGCATATACCTTAATCTTGGGAATATTAGTTCTGAACTGGGACAGACGGATCAATCACTGGTACACTACCAGAAAGCGCTTGAATACTCCGATAGCCTGACACAAAAAGGACTGTATGCATCTTTGCTCAATAACATAGGAGGAAGTTATTCCGATTTGGAGGATTTCAAGAAAGCTTTCGACTTTCATAATCGATCACTAAAAATGCGAATGGAATTGGGCGACAGCATTCCAATAGCAACTAGCCTTTCGAACCTTGCCAATGTTTTGGTAAATCAGAAAAAGACCGACGAAGCCATAGAAATGTATAATCAGGCGCTTGATATTTATCAGGCGCTAGGATATAAAAAGGGAATGGTTTCGACATATAATTTTCTTGGAAATTGTTACATGTCGTTGGGGGATAATGTAAGAGCCGGTGAATATTTTGCTAAAAATATCAACGAAGCAGAGCTGTTACAATTGGGTTATTGGGAGGCTGAAGGTTATGGAAGTCTGGCATCGGTTTTTTACAAATCGGGTTATTACGACAAAGCGTACGATGCTTTATTGAAATACCAGCAAATAAATGACAGTCTTCAGGTGGAAGATTCACGCCGTCATCTTACCGAGCTTGAAAAGAAGTATGAAACACAGAAGAAAGAGGCCGAAATTCAACGGTTGAGCGCCGATAAACTTCAGCAGGAGAAAAAACTGGCTGTTCGTACAGCATGGCTTCTTACTGCCATCATTACGGCATTGGTTACCATTATAGTACTGGTAGTTATCCGCAACCGTCAGCATCGGAAAACCGCTGCACTTGATAAGAAAAACCTGGAAATGGAGAACCAGTTGCTCAGGGTACAAATGAACCCGCACTTTCTTTTCAACTCGCTCAACTCTATTCAATATTACATGGATAAAAACCCAGAGTCGGCAAGCCAGTACCTAACCAAGTTCTCACGGCTCACAAGGCTGATTCTCGAACACTCGCGCAACCACTGGGTAAACCTCTCGGAAGAAGTTGAATCGATGAAACTTTACCTCGAAATGGAACAACTCAGGCTCGAAAATAAGTTCTCGTGGAAATTCAACATCGACGAAGAGATTGACGAAGAGATGATGGAGGTACCCCCTATGATGTTTCAGCCTTTTATTGAGAATGCTATAAAGCACGGAATTTTGCCCATGGAAACGGGTGGCCACATCCTTATTGAATTGTCGCTGCTCGATGGCTCAAAACTGAAAGTGATTGTTACCGATAACGGTGTTGGACGTTCAACGGGGAAGGACAACCGGAAACACCATTCGCTGGGCACACAGCTTACCAAAGAGCGAATTGCCCTTTTTGAAAAGCAGTACGATACCAAACTCTTTCTCCAAATTACCGATCTTGAAAAAGCCGGAGTTGTCAAAGGAACAAAGGTAGAAATGGAAATCCCTTACCGAGATGTGTAAGTATTCTAAAAATCGTTTTATGCATTATCTTCGTTTTGTAAACAACCACTCATCAGAATGAAAGCACTCATCATCGACGACGAAAAACACGCCCGCGAGAACTTGTTGGGATTATTGGAAAAACATTGCCCAACAGTTAATATTGCCGGAATTGGAACTGGTGTTCAGGAAGGACTGACTTTGATTGAAAAGCTGAAACCTGAACTGGTTTTTCTTGATGTAGAGATGCAGGATGGCACCGGGTTCGATTTGTTGAAAAGCCTAGGTAGCATCTCGTTCAAGGTAATCTTTGTTACCGCACACAACCACTTTGCACTGCAAGCCATTAAATGGAGCGCCCTTGATTTCCTTCAAAAACCTGTCGATATTGAAGAACTGATTGCCGCCGTAGCACGGTTCGAAATAACTTCTCGGCAGAACGATCAAATAGAACTCTTATTGCAAGAGAAACCTAGGCGTGAAAAGATAGCTCTCCCAACTTCCGACGGGTTGATCTTTGTAAAAGTGAAAGAGATTGTTCGCCTCGAAGCTGATGGGTGCTATACCCATTTTCATACCCGCGACAAACAGTCAATCATGGTGAGCCGTACCATGAAAGAGTATGTTGAAATGTTGCCCGGAGAGACCTTTTTCAGGGTGCACAAATCGCATTATATCAACCTTGAATACCTTCAAAAATACAGCAACCGCGACGGTGGAACAGCCATTCTTGAAACCGGCGACCAAGTGCCTATTTCGCGAAATGCCAAAGATGAGTTTGTAAAAAGGGTTCAGCAGGGAATTTAGTTGAAATGGTGATGTCTGGAATAATGGAAACCTGATATCGGGTCATTTCACTTAATCATCCCGGCACTTCATTTATCCGCCTGAAAAGAAACGTGCATGTGTTGGTAGTTTTGGTGAAGCAATTTTGAATGCTAAAACCAAAAAACCAATGTGCAATGGAAACAACATTATCTCAGGAAAGGAAAAGTGCATTACCCAAAGGGAACCATGATTTATTAAGGCTTATTTTGCTTATAATCCTAACGCTTGCTGTTCGAGTAGTTTTTGCTGAAGGGCTTGTTGTAAGTTATTCTTCACTTGATATAAAAACATTGAAGAAATGGGATGCCAATTGTGATCAGTACAATTACGTAAACTGGAACACCGAGGCAGATCCTGCAAGGTTTGTTGGCATAACTTGGGATAATTCCAATCCCAAACGGGTAATCAAGGTGATCCTTGAGTCATACGATTTCTACAATTCGATCGACCTGAACGAACTTCCCATGCTCAATGAGGTTAACTTTGGTTCATGTCGGTTAAGTTCGGTTTCTGTTGCAAATCATGCAAAAATCCAGAAACTTATAGTTGCGGACAATCGTCTAACTTCGCTCGATGTGACAGGCTGTATTGCCCTTAAAGAACTGCAATGCCAGGCAAATTCATTAACGAGCCTTACGCTTGGCAATGCATCAGCACTTCAGGATATTTATTGCCATATCAATCAGTTAACCGAAATTATCTTTCCTGCTGGTGCATCGGTGAAAAATTTGGACATTTCGCAAAATAAGATACCCATGAGCAAGATGCCTATTCCAAGCGCTTCCTTTTCGAGTTATTACTACACCGACCAACTGCCAGTTTTTGAATCATCAACAGAATGGTTGGGCTATACTATTGATTATTCATCGGAAGAAACCATTAATGCAAAACCTACTTCTTTTTCTTGGTTCAAGAATGGGGTTCCGATGTTTGGAGCATCTGGTTCTTCTTATAAGCCAGTGTCGGGAGGAAGTTATACATGCAAAATGACCAATACTAAATTTCCGTGGTTAACTATTGAAACAAATCCTATTATCATCAGGGTTGATCCAGATGATACCGATGGTGATGGTTTTCATGATGACGACGTGGCTGCTTTGAACCAACTCCGGTCGTTGTATCCCCATATTGCATCAAACTGGTTAGAGGGACAAGTTGCCAGATGGACAGGAGTGACATGGGATGAGAAATTCCCCAAGCGGGTTCTAGGATTAAACCTGGTCAATAAAAACATTCAGGGGACACTCAACCTTTCCGCTTTTTCCAATCTCGAACAGTTGTATGCCGGTAACAACTATTTTAGCGGTTTAACTCTTTCTGGATTAACAAAATTGAAATTGATAGATGTTACGGATGGTGTTTTGCAATCCCTTGATATTTCGGGTCTTTCTGCTCTCGAAGAATTGCGTTGTAGCGACAACCAACTAACACAAATCACCACCTCTAACAATAATGCATTGAAATGGATCTATTTTAACAACAATCAAGTTTCATCGTTCAATGCAGCTCCATTACCCGCGTTAATATCAATAGAGTGTAAGTCGAATCAATTGACATCCCTCGATTTGTCTTCAAACTCCCATATCCACACGGTAATGTGCGATGATAATCAGCTTGAGTCAATTGCTTTCCATCCAAATATTTATCAGTTGTATTGCAGCAACAACAGGTTATCATCACTCAATCTTGCGAATTGTAACAAAATGGAGATACTCGATATTAGCAGTAATAATTTTTGGAGTGTTGATGTAAGTGGCGCGTCTATTTTGAAAAGCTTCACTGCGCGATGGAATAAATTGATGTTTAGCAAAATGCCCGATCCTTCCCGCTTTTGGGATTATGATCTCAATAATCAGACACAAATAATGAGTGGTTCCAACGAGGAACTGGGACTTATTATCGATTTATCTTCTGAAGCAACAATTTTGGGAACTCCCACAGTCTTCGTCTGGAAGAAAAATGAGGAAGTAATTCAGGGGGCAATTGCTTCAACTTTGAATACAGCCGACTACGGAGTTGGAGACTATACCTGTGAAATGACCAATGCAAAATTCCCGGGAGTAATAGTATCTACAGGCATTATTACTGTAAACAAAAATGAGCAAAATATTTCGGGTACAACTACTTACCGCTTAATATATGAGTCAAAGAAGATCCATCTTGATCAAACAGCTTCTTCCGGTTTACCTTTGACCTACACTTCTTCGCGTGAATCAGTGTGTACGATTGAAGGAGATTCTTTGGTGATTGTAGGTGCAGGAATTTCGTATGTTACAGCGCGTCAGGCGGGTAATGAAGATTATCTGCCGGCGGAACTTGAAATTACGGTTAATATTGATAAAGCCGATGAACCAATATTGGGAACAGATGAAATAAATACACAATTTGGTCAAGGTCCGTTTACAATTAATGCATACACTCCTCACAACTTTCCAGTTACGCTAACTACAGAACACACAGATAAGATTAGGATTGAGGGAAATTTAATTACACTTACAGGACTTGGAAATGCGGTTATTGTGGCTAGTCATAATGGGAACAATAACTACAACAGCAAAAGGGAGTCGTTCTACGTTAAAATTACTCAGGGTGATGATCCTATTCTGGGTGTAGAGGACATGACCTTTACATACGGGGATGCACCGGTAGAATTATATCCCTATACATCACAAGGATTTCCTGTTATTATTCGCTCATTGTCACCATCCTCTTTTACAATGGATGGAAATACATTGACCATTGTTGGTGCAGGTGAAGGACAGTTGGCGTTTACGCATTTAGGGAATGGATACTATAATGCCCAACTGAGGATGATAAATGTAACTGTCAACAAGGCATCACAAACAGGTTTTTCTTTTGCCAATTTGGAGAGGGCCGTTGGCGATCCTGCTATTCAGCTTCCGGCAGTTTCAGAACAGGGGTTCACCATTTCGTATACCTCTTCGAATACAAATGTTGCAACAGTGAGTGGTAACAGTATAACAATCGTTGGTCAGGGAGAAACTATAATTCAGGTAACAAACCAAGGTGATAGCAACTATAGCCTTATTGATGAGCGTTTTGCCCTAACCGTAAGTGCTCATCCCAAACAAGTACAAACCATTTCAAATTTTGATGACATGAATATATTATCAACAACACCATCATTTGACCTTGATGCTATAGCCAGTTCTGGTTTGTCAATAGTCTATACAGCATCGAATAATTGCATTGAAATCAAAGAAGACAAGGCAATGGTTCTTGATTCGGGTACTGTTTTCATCACGGCAAGGCAAGAAGGAAATGATACCTATTCTGCTGTCGAGAAAACCATTCGGGTTAGAATCAATCGTGAAAATCAGCACATAAGCCAGTTGAATGATCTTTTGAAGGCGAAAAATGATGTAAAATTCAACCTAACTGGGCAGGCAACATCGGGGTTGCAGATTTATTATTCTTCGTCAAATCCTGAAATCGCCTCAGTTGAAGGTAACGAGGTAACGATTCATTCCGTAGGCGAAACGACCATTACTGCCACACAAGAAGGGAACTGGCAATATCATCCTGCTTCGACACAGATAAAACTCACGATATCGGAGAAAAGTAAGCTTGCCGATGAAATTTTTGGGCCTCAAAAACTCGACTTTATTTATGGCGTACAATCGATGAAAGTCAATCTTGGCTCGTCATCAGGATTGCCCGTCATGGCTAGTTCGTTTGACGAATCGGTTGTGTCAATTACTGGGAACGACCTTACTGTGAAGAATGCCGGTAGTTGCACTATCCATTTTTTCACCAATGGCAATGATATTTATCTGCCTGCTGAAAAGGATGTTGAGGTGATTGTTAACAAAGCCGATCAAATTATTTTGGATTTTAGTACAGTCAACTTAAAACTAGGTTATGCCTCATACTCCTTATTTGCGCATGCTTCATCGGGCGAGCCTGTCGAATATTTTTCGATAGATGAATCGATTGCATCGGTATTGGGAAATGTTGTAACACCAGTACACGCTGGTACGACCCAACTCATCGCCTTTCAATCCGGAAACCAGAATTATAATTCTGTAGCCGACACTGTTGAGGTTATTGTTGCACCTCGCGATCTACTTATGCAAACCATAACAGGGTTAAATGATCTTGAAAAATCAAAAAAAGATGAACCATTTGAATTAACAGGGAAAGCTTCATCTGGACTGGCTCTGACCTATACCTCATCAAACCATGACGTAGCAACAATTGAAAGCAATAGGGTTACAATTGTTGGATCGGGTATTACAATACTGACAGCAATACAGCCTGGTAATGATGAATTTGCATCTGCTTCAAAGTCTATTCAACTACTTGTTGTCGATGGGAATAAGCTTACCCAAACAGTAGATGGTCTAACCGATATTACGACAACTTTTGGCGATACCGAAATTAAGTTACCCTTAAAAACTTCGGCAGGACTTGAAATAACTTATACGGTAGCGGATATTAAAGTTGCATCTGTGTCGGGAAATATTGTTACAATCCTTCAGGCAGGCGAGACGTTTATTCTTGCTATGCAAGGTGGAAACGATCTTTTCGAGCCATTTTCATGGAAAGGTGTCTTCGTTGTCAACAAAGCAGAACAAAAGATTTCCGGATTGAATGATTTGAAGCTGAATGCCAATGATCAAGCCATTGAGTTGAAAGGGCAATCAACCTCTGGACTGACAGTTTCATACCAATCGTCCGATCCGAAAATTGCAAGCATTGAAGGTGATAAGTTGAAAGTACATGCAATTGGTAAAGTGATTGTTACCGCAAGTCAGTCAGGAAATGGCAACTATCTGCCAGCTGCTGATGTTACATTCAATGTTGTTGTTGATGAAACAACAGGAATTGACAAGGATGAAGAGCTGAAAATTCAGGTTTATCCCAATCCTTCAACCGGAATTCTAAACTTTAATTTATTGGGAGCCGGAACCGTTTCGGTTTATGATATGAATGGCAAGCGGGTTTTTAATGACGATTTTGGCGATCAATTTCACCATCAAATCAACGTTCAGCAATTGAGAACAGGCGTTTATCATTTTGTGGTGACACAGCCGGGCAAACGCTTTGTTTCGCGTGTGGTTTTAAATTGATGAAACGAGCATGGCAGATAACTGCCACAACAAGGATATGTATAATCTTAGCGAATCGTAGATCAACGGAATGCAATGGAGTTAGTTCCATAAGAGGGGGCATAGAAGTTCGAAGAAACGGTTTTCGATCCCACAGATAAACAGTAACTTTAAATAGATATATACGAATGAATTATTTCTGCTTTCAGTATTCATATTCCGCCCTAATCTGCTATTTTTGAAAACCTGAATCGTAAAATATCCATTTAGAAACCATCTTGTTATGAAACGAGCATGGCAGATAACTGCCACAATAAGGATATGTATAATCTCTGCGAGTTCCATACGTGGAGGCATAGATGTTCGAAGAAACAGTTTTAGATCCAACAGATAAACAGTAACTTAAAATAGATATATAACATGAAACCATTGTTCCCGTTTTTAAGCTGTTTCTTTTTGTTATTGTTTGTCACATCATCAATGGCAGCCGATAAAGAACCAAAAACCTTGAAAGAGGCTTACAAAGACGCTTTTATGTTTGGTTGTTCTGTAAACAACAG
>JACCEE011224166.1_pt1 | contig 11800 bp, 9 predicted proteins | sample 7449931 | NCBI WGS metagenome assembly JACCEE01 (sample SAMN15323457, study PRJNA562643) | freshwater metagenome | isolation source: river surface water | place: USA:Blue River Watershed | collected 2017-08-19 | reverse complement strand
TGTTTTCAACTTCCAGGTCTGAGATAGCGGTATGCAGTTTCGGGTCCCAGTTCACCAGGCGCTTGCCGCGGTAAATCAGGTCGTCTTCATACAGGCGGACGAACACTTCTTGTACTGCGTTCGACAGGCCATCATCCATCGTGAAGCGTTCTTTGTCCCAGTCGACTGAGTTGCCAAGACGACGCATTTGCGAGGTGATAGTGCCACCGGATTCTGCTTTCCATTCCCAGACTTTTTCGATGAAGGCATCACGGCCCATGGCGTGACGATCCGGTAAGCCGGCGGCAGCCAGTTTGCGTTCTACCACCATTTGGGTAGCAATACCGGCGTGGTCGGTGCCGACCTGCCACAAGGTGTTTTTACCCAACATGCGTTTGTAGCGGGTCAGAGCATCCATGATGGTTTGCTGGAAAGCGTGTCCCATATGCAGGCTGCCGGTGACGTTTGGCGGCGGGATCATGATGCAGTACGCGCCGTTGCTATTGTCACCTGACGGTTTGAAATAGCCTTTGCTTTCCCAGGCGTTGTACATCGCCTGTTCGATTTGACTCGGATTAAATGTTTTTTCCATGGTATCTGCCTGATCTACTCAGCGTTTAAAACCCTTCATCATTGAAGATTCGGGTCTATTCGGGGGTACGCGTTTGCGGTTCCACCCCAAGCTGACGGTAATGTTTAAATTTCTGTCGCGCCGCGGCTTTGCCTTGTTCGGCCGCCGGCACAAATTCGATGATCTGACTGAAGCGGTTGGCAAAAGCGGGCACAGTGTCGGTGAGGTTAATCAGCACCTGGCGGCTGGTCCTTGGACCTTGCCAGCTGATCTCGACCGGAGCCCCACGGGCCGGGCCTTCGCCTGCCAGGTTGTGTGGCACAAAGCGTTCAGCGTCAAACTGCCATAATACCTCATCGACCGCCTCGGCGTCTTGCTGATTTGGGCAGTAGACGAAGACGCGCTGGTTGGCGCGAAACAAATCGGCACACAGCTGGCAGGTCAAAGCAAAATGAGCCGGCATGCCTGCCAGCTCATCTTGTTGCAGCAAATAAAATTGTACTTGCATTAGTTGGCTCTCATTAACACGCACTCATACACAGCTGCCCGGTCTGGCGAGCCTCACCGGGCGGCTGCTTAGGTTAATCCTGTGGATGATGGCCAGCGCGGTTAATTAAAAACTGCGTCAGCATCGCCACCGGACGGCCGGTTGAGCCTTTGTCTTTGCCGCCACTACGCCAGGCTGTGCCGGCGATATCCAGATGCGCCCAGTTGTATTTGCGGGTAAAGCGCGACAGGAAGCAGGCGGCCGTGATAGTACCGGCGGCGCGGCCACCCAGGTTGCTGAAGTCAGCAAACGGGCTTTCCAGCTGATCCTGATAATCGTCCCACAGCGGTAAACGCCAGGCGCGGTCGCCACTTTGCTCGGACGCATTCAAAATCTCATGCGCCAGCGGATTGTGGTTACTGAGTAAGCCGGACGCATGTTTACCGAGCGCAATGACACAGGCACCGGTTAAGGTCGCGACGTCGATGACCACATCTGGGTCAAAACGCTCGACATAAGTCAGCGCGTCACACAGTACTAAGCGGCCTTCGGCGTCGGTATTGAGCACTTCGACCGTCTGACCTGACATCGTGGTTAGAATGTCACCCGGACGATAGGCATTGCCATCCGGCATGTTTTCCGCTGCCGCTAACACGCCGATGATATTCAGCGGTAAGCCGAGCGAGGCGGCGGCCTGCATAGTGCCAAGCACTGAGGCAGCGCCACACATGTCGTATTTCATTTCATCCATCGCATCCGACGGCTTGATGCTGATACCGCCGGTGTCAAACGTCAGGCCTTTGCCGACCAGTACCACTGGCGCGCTGTTGTCAGCGGCGCCCTGATAATGGATCACGGCCATCGCGGCCGGATTTTCTGAGCCACGCGCCACCGCGAGGTATGAATTCATGCCAAGCGCCGCCATTTCAGCAGTGCCAAGGACTTCAACAGTGACCTTGTCTGACAGTTCGGCCAGCTTCTTCGCCTGATCTGCCAGCCACAGTGGCGTGCAGATATTCGGCGGCATATTGCCGACGTCTTTACATTTTTTGATACCAGCAGCCACGGCCAGACCATGCTCGACGGCCTTTTCACCGATGGTCAGGTCACGGCGGGTCGGCACGTTAAAGACAATTTTGCGCAGCGGGCGGCGGGTTTCGTCTTTTTTACTTTTCAGCTTGTCGAATACATAGAGACAGTCCTGCGTCGTTTCGACGGCATGACGCACTTTCCAGTAGGTGTCGCGGCCTTTAACATGCAATTCCGACAGGAAACACACGGCTTCCATCGAGCCGGTTTCGTTCAGTGTACTGATAGTTTTGGCAATGATCTGGCGATACTGGCGCTCGTCTAATTCACGTTCTTTGCCACAGCCAACCAACAGCACGCGTTCACTCAGTACATTCGGCACATGGTGCAGCAATAACATCTGACCCGGTTTGCCTTCAAGGTCGCCCCGACGTAATAGATTGCTGATGTAACCTTCGCTGATTTTGTCCAGCTGTTCGGCCACGGCGGACAGCCGGCGTGGCTCATAAACACCAACGACAATGCAGGCACTGCGTTGTTTTTCCGGACTTCCGCTTTTAACGCTGAACTCCATGGGGACTCCTGATTCAAAGAGACAAATTGCAGCAGGGGGCCGGACTGGGCGCTATGCTTGGTGAAGAGCTGTTCTGCGCTAATAAAAAGCTCGGAATCCGCTGCAGTTTCGTTGATAATAATTGCTATAAATATCCAGTTTACTTAAAAATTACCAGCGTGCCAGCAAAAAGACAGGTTTTTAGGGGGCTTTTTTGATTGTTTTTCGCTACTTGATTGGTGAAGTCTTTAAATCTCAGCTCGCTGTATTTCTGATCCTGATCACCATCATCTTAAGCCAGCGCTTCGTGAAAATACTGGCGGACGCCTCAGAAGGTGAATTACCGGGTCAGTTAGTGCTGACTTTGATTTCTTTGAAATTACCGCAGTTGGCGGTGTTGATCCTGCCTTTAGCCGCTTTTTTAGGCGTTTTGGTTGCCTACAGCCGCATCTATGCCGAAAGCGAAATGACGGTTTTACATGCCACCGGCATCAGCGAATGGTATGTCGCCCGGCTGACATTGATTTTGAGCCTGGGGATGGCATTGGCCGCCGGCGGCCTGATGATGTATTTAAGCCCGTGGGCGGCGGAACGTGAATACGAAATTATGGCCAAGGCCGATGCCGATTCCGGGCTGTCGACATTGTTACCCGGCCGTTTCCAGCAAACCTCCAATGAAAAAGCCGTGGTGTTTGTGCAGGACATGAACCGCGACGGAACTCAATTGTCCCGCGTGTTTCTGGCCCAGTCGGCCAGCGCAGATAACTTAACCGGCTCCGTGGTGTATGCCGAAACCGGCGCTGTTGCCGAAGACAATAATGGCGCACAACGCTTGGTCCTGAGTAACGGCCGGCGTTATGCCGGGTCTGTCGATTCACCACAATTTGATGTGTTGGAATTTGGGCGGTATGACATTCAAATCCGTGAACAACAGGTCGAGCAACGGCGGCGTAAACTCAGTTCATTACCGACGGACCAGTTGCTAGCTATCGACACCGCAGAAGCTAAAGCTGAGTGGCATTGGCGGCTGGCGATCCCGTTGTCCATTCCCATTTTGATGTTGCTGGCTGTGCCGCTGAGCCGGGTCAATCCGCGCCAGGGTAAATTTGGTAAGTTATTGCCAGCGCTGGCGTTATTCCTTGGTTATTACATTTTGCTGATCGTCTGCCGCAACCTGATTGAAAATGAAAAAATTCCGGCGTGGCTCGGCATGTGGTGGATCCATGCGATGGCATTGTTGCTTGGCGTATTTTTATTGCTGCAAAGTCGCGCCGGTTATCAGCGTTTTGCCGCCCGTTTGCATGGCCGGGGCCGGAGGCAACATGCTTAAAATTATCGATTTGTATATTGGCCGGATCATTTTATCCACCACGCTGCTTAGCCTGACCGTGCTACTGGTGTTATCCGGCATGTTCCGTTTTATTGACCAATTACGGCTGACTGACCGTGGTGACTACACAGTGTTGGTGGCGGCGATGTTCAGCTTGTTCACCATCCCTGGTGATCTGGTGACATTTTTCCCGATGGCAGCGCTGATCGGTGGCCTGATTGGCCTTGGCATGCTGGCCAGTAACAGCGAGCTGGTCGTGATGCAAGCGGCCGGGCTGTCGCGACTCAATATCATCAGTTCGGTGATGAAAACCGCCTTGTTAATGATGGTACTGGTGATGGCGGTGGCTGAGTGGGGCGCGCCGACGGCGGAGAAATTCGCCCGTGAATTAAAAGCCAAAGCCATTTCCGGCGGGGACTTACTGGCCGCGCAACAAGGGGTCTGGGCCAAAGACGGCGATGATTTTGTTAATATCCGCCAGGTGTCGGACGATGGTGCGCTGAAAGACATCACCATTTTTGAATTTACGCCCGACTTAGCGCTGCAGGCGATTGTTCACGCCCGTGCCGCCAGTTTTTTTAACGGCGTCTGGCAGTTGCAGGACGTCAGCCGCTTGGCGTTTCGCGATGAAAAAATTGAGAAACATCATTGGCCGGAACAGCGCTGGCGCTCAACGTTAACGCCAGACAAACTCGGTGTGATGTCGATTAAACCGGAATTGCTGAGCTTAAAAGGCCTGGCCGAATATATCGAATACCGTCAGGTCAACCAGCAGGAGAGTAGCCGCTATCAGCTGGCGTACTGGCGTAAAGCCACGCAGCCGCTGACCATTGTCGCGATGTTATTACTGGCACTGTCGTTTATTTTCGGCCCGCTGCGTAGCGTGACGATGGCAGCGCGCGTGCTGATGGGCATTCTGACCGGTTTTGGCTTTTATATGGCCAACGAGGTGTTTGGCCCGGTCGCGCTGGTGTATCAGCTACCGCCATTGTTAGGCGCCATTACGCCGAGTGTGTTGTTTATCGGTATCGCTGTGTATTTGATGCAAAAACGCGGGTAGGCCCAAGGCCTACCGCGCATCCCGATGTAAATTTAATGCACTGCTTTGTTCTTTGGTCAGCACCACCACGATGGTACCGGCTAACTGGTCCTGCAGTGCCAGACCTTTGCCCCAGCGCACCCACAACCAAAAATTACCAATGCCGCCCAATGCTGTCAGTAAGCGGATAAGCGCTTGACGCATAGTCACCGGTTTACCATCGGCGCTTAATAACAACATCCGCCAGGCGCGCATACCGAGCGTCTGACCGGCTTTAACCCAAAAATATAAATAAAACCACAAGATACACGCCGTGCTGTACAGCTGAAACCACAACGCATGTTTTTGAATATACTCCGCTTCATCCTGATAACCCTGCAGTGAAATCACACCGGCTTTGGCCAGCAATGCCACTGCAGCAAGCGCCAGCGCCATGGCAAACATCCAGATAGCACAAATGACCAGCAGGTCGTACATGATGGCAGACAAACGGCGCAACAGGCTGGCGCGGGGGGCTTCAGTGTACATACAAACTCCAGTTCAGAACTGACAGCAGTCTAACATGACGGTTGGCAGGGCGTCAGCCGCGGCGACTGCTTTGACTTGCCCGCTGTGCGAAATTCAGGCAGATTGACAACGTTGTCAACTGCGCAGGAACGCATCAATGTCACTTCAGTTAAGCCGAACTAACACTCAAATCCGCCTCTGTACCACGCTCTGTGCCTTGTTATTGATCAGCACCGCCAGCGCCGAAAACGCTTGTAGCAGCAAAGAGCTACAGGGCAGCTGGGAGCTGCAATCCGCGATTTATCGCGACCAAAGCGGCAAGGTAGTGGCTGAAATCAAAGATCAGCAGACCAAGAGCCGCAAACTCATCGCCGGCCGCCATTTCAGCTTTATCACCTGGGCGCCTGACGGCAAGTTCCAGGTCGCCGCCTCCGGCAGTTTCAGCGCCGACGCCAACGGCTACGACGAACAGGTCGACGCCACCTCGCTGCCACGGCTGCAGGGCAAAACCTATCATTTCCAGTGCAAAATCAGCGGCAACAACTGGCTGCACCAGGGGCTGGAAGACGGCATTCAGATTGAAGAGCACTGGGCACGCGTCAGCGGTGGAGCGCAATGACACAACAAAGGCACAGCGGATTTTGAATCCGCTGTGTCTACTGCATGAAAGATTGCTGCAAAATTGCGCAATTGATTGTCAGGACTGAGATTTTGCTTGCAGGGGCGGGAAGGCTTTGTATAATGCGGGTGTTTACTGCTCCAAATTCCTCTCAAATGCCTGGGTGGCGAAATCGGTAGACGCAGCGGATTCAAAATCCGCCGGGGAAACCCGTGTCGGTTCGAGTCCGACCCTAGGCACCATATGACTCTCTTGAGTTACACAAAAATCCAATAAACTCCATTAAGTTTTAATTTTCATACAGCTAGCGATTATTCTATTTGCGGTTTTTGTCAAACAATCATCAGGCACACCAAAAAAAGCAGTAGCCGTGATGGAGCGGCTACTTGAACAGGAATTTATTGTTTCGCTGGCGGTAACTTGTGCATCTTTTTGTCTCCCGCCGGTATCGCCAATTGCTCAATGATTTGTCTTGAGTTGGGAAACATCGTACTTAGTTCCTTAACCGTTGCGGCTTCGAAGCATTCTACGTGAAAGCCTGGGGCCATGGTGCAGCCGTACAGCGCATACTCGCCTTCCTGAACCACCCGTCCAGCTTGCCATACGCCTGCGGGAACTAAAAACTGTGAATGTTCACCACGCTCGGTTGCGTGACCCAATGTGACTTTTTGTTCTGTCCCATCCGGATGCAGCAGATACAACTCTAACGCACTGCCTTTGTAAAAATGCCAAACTTCATCGTAGGTCAACTTATGGAACCGTGAGGCGCTCTCTGGCTGGGCACAGAACAGGCCGACCATGGCTGTTCCTAACGGTGTCCCTTGTTCTGTGTGTTGGATGGATTGCCAGGTCTGACGATAAAGCGTTCCTTCAACAGGTAATCTGTTGAAGCGATGGCTGATCATCAATTGGATGACTTCTGCACTGATTGGCATCGTTTTGTAGGCTGAGAATTCAACGAAATCAATGATGGCGTCGGTATTGAGCGGTTTGTAGTAATGCGGGAACAACTCGTCAGCATCAAATGAAGGGAGTGATTCGTTGCTTTGTTCATAAACTATCTGGTGATGCAGTAACCCGGGTGCTATCACTGCAACAAACAAATCGGCGCTATCTGGATAAAACAACTCAACGACACGATGAACCTGATCATGGGTGCAAAGGTGAATAAACCCCTCAGATTGGTAACTTTCTGGCGTATAGGACCGGTCTGCATTGAGGATGGCAATGTCTTTTTTAGCGACTAAATGGAGTAAGTAGTCCGTCATAACGATACTTTTTGCTGTGATTTGAATCCAAGCATATCACGCCTTATCAGGCGGCAACATGCTGCGCTCCGTTATCTACAAGGCTTTAAACCGACCGAATCTCGTGAACTTACTTGGCTGCACATCCCGGTAGGGCGCCCAAATGACATCCCTTGATCACCTCAATAGTCGCCTGTGCCAGTGGTGATGCGCTGTTGCTTTTTGACGTGATCAGCATCACCGGGATTTGGTAAAAGTAGCGCTCTGGCAGAATGGCGCGGAACAGGCCTTTGTCGACCCAGTAGCTGGCGTAGTGCTCGGGTAAATAACCGATAAACTGGCCGGATAAAATCAGGTGGGCGATGCCTTCGTCGTGGTAGGCGCTGGCGCTGTTCTGGTAGTTCAGGCCGTCGTTGCGGCTTTCTTTGTCGCGCAGGTAGTTGCTGGTGACCACTTCGGCTTGCGCTAATAACTTGTTGATTTCTCTCGTATCGCAGTCAAATAATGGATGGCCTTTGCCGCAATACAGGAAGTTGGTTTCATTGTGCAGCGGCACATAATCGAGGCCGCGAATGTGATGGCGGCTGACGCCGATGCCGACCAGCGAGCGGCCGTTTGCCACTGAGGTTTCCACTTCACGCGCTTCACAGACATAAATATCAAACTGCAGATTGTCGCTTTTGGCTTTAAGCGTGGCGATCGCCTGCGCCACGCCGCAGCGCGGATCGCTGACCAGCGTATCGATAATGGCAATAGTCACGCGCCCAGCCAGCTGATGTTTGGAGCCGGCGACGGTGCTGGCAAAAGTCTCGCATTGCTGCAGCAGTTCCAGCGACGCCTGATAGGTAATACGGCCGGCGTCGGTCAGTTCAAATCCGCTGCGGCCGCGTTTACACAGCTTTAAGCCCAGCCGGATCTCTAAGTCCGACAAATGCGTACTGATAGTCGAGCGGCCGATATTTAACCGCGACTCGGCGGCCGATAAACCGCCCGATTCAACGATAGTGACAAATATACGCAACAAGCGTAAATCGACGTCCTGTACCTGCATCAGACAGTGGCCTTTTTCGTTTAGCTTTAGTTCGATAAAACCGGAATGAGTTACGATTATTATGTATTTATAAAACATCAGTGGCAAGCTAGCATGCGTTCATCAATCCTATGGCAGGCCTTTAGATTAAGTAGCGCCTGACACAGCAGACAGACATGAATAAGGAGTCACAGATGGCGTTTAAATACGGGATAGACCGGTTGGATTTAGCGACGGTTAATGGCATTGCCGATGGCACTATTAAAGCGGAGCTGTGTGCTGAAGCGATCGCCCGCGTCCAGCAAAGCCGCAGCAATGTCGAAGTGATGGCGGCCTCCGATAAAGCCATCTATGGCATCAATACCGGGTTTGGCCCGCTGTGCGACACGCAAATCTCTCCGGCAGAAACGGCGCTGCTGCAAAAAAACCTGCTGATCACCCATGCGGTGGGCGTCGGCGAACCGATTGCCAAGCCAATTTCAAAATTAATGCTGATCACCAAAGTGCATGCACTGTGTCAGGGCTTCTCTGGCATCCGGCTCGAAGTGATCGAACGCATGCTGAAATTTGTTGAACTCGATTTGATCCCGGTGGTGCCGGAGCAAGGCTCGGTCGGCGCATCTGGTGACTTAGCGCCGCTGTCGCATCTGTTTCTGCCGCTGATTGGTGAAGGCGAATTCTGGCCCGCTGGTTCTGCATCAAACAAAGAGGCGATACCGGCCATTGAAGCGCTGCGTCAACATGGTTTAGCACCGCTGGAACTGCAGGCAAAAGAAGGCCTGGCGCTGATTAACGGCACTCAGTTTATTCTGTCGCACGGTATTACTGCGCTAACCAAAATGCAGTATTTGCTCGACCTGGCCGACGTTGCCGGTGCGATGAGCATCGAAGGCATGCAGGGCAGTGGTTCACCGTTTCGGCCCGAATTGCACGAAATTCGCCCTTTTGCCGGCAATATCGAAGTAGCTGCGCGGATGCGGCGTTTATTCAAAGATTCACAGAATATGGGCTCACACACTGGCTGCGCCCGCGTGCAAGACCCGTATTCGCTGCGTTGTATCCCGCAGGTTCATGGCGCGTCGCGCAACGCTTTTAACCACTTAAAAGAGCTGGTTGAGATTGAGATGAACTCAGTCACCGATAACCCGATCATCATCAGCGCGGAAGAAGCGCTGTCCGGTGGTGGTTTCCACGGCCAGCCGCTGGCGATGGTATTGGACTACACCTCAATTGCCGCTGCTGAGCTTGGCAATATCTCTGACCGCCGTTGTTATTTGTTGCTCGAAGGCCTGCATGGCTTACCACGCCTGCTGACTAAAGCCGGTGGCCTCAATTCCGGGATGATGATCCCGCAATACACCACGGCGGCGTTGGTCACCGAAAACAAATCTTTGTGTTTCCCGCCATCTGCCGACAGCGTGCCGACCTCAATGGGGCAGGAAGATCACGTGTCGATGGGTAGTATCTCGGGTCGCAAGCTGAATCAAATCCTTGGCAATCTGGAGAAGATCCTGGCGATCGAACTGATGTATGCCGCTCAGGCCATTGAGTTCCGCCGGCCGAACACCTGTTCAGATTTAATTGAACAGAATCATGCGATTATCCGCGCTAAAGTCGCCAAGCTGGAAGAAGATCGCCTGTTAAAACCGGATATCGACGCGATGATCAAGCTGGTAAAAACCCAGGCCTTAAAAGTCAACTTTGCGCTGAATTGAATAAGGGAAACCCGCATGAATTTTCAGGATCAGATTAAACAAGGTATTCCGTCAGAGCTGCCGGCAGTGAAGCCGTACCCGGCGGATGCCAACCGAGCGCCTAAACGCAAAGACATTTTAACCAAAGCGGAAAAACAGCTGGCGGTGCGTAATGCGCTGCGCTATTTCCCAAAGGCCTGGCACGCCGAGCTGGCGCTGGAATTTGCCCGCGAACTCAATGATTTTGGCCGGATTTATATGTACCGCTTTAAGCCGGACTATGCCATCAAAGCGCGGCCGATCAGCGATTACCCGGCGAACTGCCAACAAGCTGCCGCCATTATGCTGATGATTGACAACAACTTAGATCCGGCGGTGGCGCAGCATCCGGAAGAGCTGATCACCTACGGCGGCAATGGCGCGGTGTTTCAGAACTGGGCGCAATATCGCCTAACAATGAAATACTTAAGTGAAATGGCTGAAGACCAGACGCTGCACATGTATTCCGGCCATCCGATGGGCTTGTTCCCGTCGTCGCTCGAAGCGCCACGTGTGGTGGTGACCAACGGCATGATGATCCCGAATTATTCCAAACCGGATGACTGGGAACGTTTTAATGCGCTGGGCGTGACGCAATACGGCCAGATGACCGCCGGCTCTTTTATGTACATTGGCCCGCAGGGCATTGTGCATGGCACCACCATCACGGTGATGAATGCGTTTCGTAAAGTGCTGCAAAAAGGCGATACACCACACGGCAAGATTTTCCTCACCGCCGGTTTAGGCGGCATGAGTGGCGCACAGCCAAAAGCCGGCAATATCGCCAATTGCATCACGGTGTGCGCGGAAGTGAATGCAAAAGCGGCCACAAAACGCCATCAGCAGGGCTGGGTCGATGAACTGGTCGACAATATCGATGCCTTGATTGCGCGGGTCAAAGTCGCACAGGCCAATGCCGAAGTGGTGTCGATTGCTTATATCGGTAACGTGGTTGATGTGTGGGAAGCTTTTGATGCCGAAGATATTTTCGTGCATTTGGGTTCAGATCAGACGTCCTTGCATAACCCGTGGTCGGGTGGTTATTACCCGGTCGGTATTTCGTATGACGAAGCGAACCGTTTAATCCGCGAAGAGCCGGAATTATTCCACGCCAAGGTGCAGGACACGCTGAAACGCCACGCCGCCATCGTCAATAAACACACCGCCAAAGGCACTTATTTCTTTGACTACGGCAATGCGTTTTTGCTGGAAGCCTCGCGCGCCGGTGGTGACGTGATGGCGCAAAATGGCATCGATTTTAAATATCCGTCTTATGTGCAGGATATTTTGGGTCCGATGTGTTTTGACTATGGGTTTGGCCCGTTTCGCTGGGTCTGCGCCTCAGGCAAGCCGGAAGATTTGGATAAAACCGATGCTATTGCGGCAGAAGTGTTGCAGCGTTTGATGCTCGACGCGCCGGAAGAAATTCAGCAGCAGATGCAGGACAATATCAGCTGGATTTTGGATGCCAAACAAAACAAGCTGGTGGTCGGTTCTCAAGCCCGGATTTTATACGCCGATGCTGAAGGCCGCGCCGAAATTGCCGCTGCTTTTAACGCTGCCATTAAACGCGGTGAGATTGGCCCTGTGGTATTAGGCCGTGACCATCACGATGTCAGCGGCACCGACTCGCCGTTCCGTGAAACCTCCAATATTTATGACGGCAGCCGTTTTAC
>JACCEE010448694.1_pt1 | contig 11800 bp, 12 predicted proteins | sample 7449931 | NCBI WGS metagenome assembly JACCEE01 (sample SAMN15323457, study PRJNA562643) | freshwater metagenome | isolation source: river surface water | place: USA:Blue River Watershed | collected 2017-08-19 | reverse complement strand
TGGTACAGGAAAAGACAATACTCTCTTTGCTCTAAAAGACGGTAAAGTTACATTTTCTACAAAAAGAAAAAATAATTTTGATTCAACAATAACAAGAAGAAACATAGTTTCTGTAGTTACTGAATAAAATAAATTAAAATAAAATCCCCCTATTGGGGGATTTTATTTTTGTGTATTTTAAAGAATAATGAAATAATTTTCTGAGGAGACACCTTTTTTCAGATTCAAGGTCTCACCTCGAAAAACTTTAGACTTGTACTATTGTGCTATTTTTCTCCTACTATACTGAGTATTATTGTATAACTTTTATTATCAAAAGAGATTTTTATATCGTGTTCACCAACTTCTTTTACTGGTTTTTCTAAATCAAACATATCTTTTTCTAAAAGCATGCCTGTTTGTTTTTTGAATTCTTCTATTATTTGATCTATATGGACTCCAGCAAAAAGATGCCCTTTTTCATTTACCTTTCCTTTGATTAATAATCTTTTATCTTGCAATTTACTTGTTGCTTCTTCCAAAGTTTTCTTAAAATTTTCTTTTGCTTGTTCTGTTTGTTTTTTCTTTTCCTCAATCATTTTAAGGTAGTTTCCAGTTGCAGGAACTGCTGACTTGGATGGTATGAGTGAATTTATAGCAAAACCGTCTGCTACATCTTTAACATCATATTTTCTACCTATTTTTTTAACATCTTTTAAAAGTATTACTTTCATCCCGTTAGAGATAGGAAATGTTTGTAAAAATCTTACAAACTTAATATTCCTATCAGATTTTATTTTATCGACTTATTTTTCTTAATAAACATTTCCGTCATTAACAATAGAATCTTGTTAAGATATCAACTTAAGTATAATAATTACATTTATTTTAATAAATAAACTATATTATCTCTAACGGGATTCATCCCACTAGATATTTATCATCATAATACAAAAATACGATAATTAAAAGCTTTTTTATTTTAGTAATTCTATGGCTTTCTCTAATTGGGGATCTCTACTATTTTTAACATCTTCTTCTGTGAATTTTACTTCATAATCTGGTGTTAGACCTCCTTCAGATATAGACACTCCTTTTGGTGTTAGCCATTTTGCTATAGTAACTTTAAGTGAGGTGTTTGGTGTGACTTTTATTAATTCTTGAACAGACCCTTTTCCAAAAGTTTTTGTACCAACTAGTTTAGCTATTTTGTATTCTTGTAGTGCGCCAGCAAGAATTTCAGAGGCTGAAGCAGAACCTTCGTCGACAAGTACAATCATTTTTAAGTTATCATTAAAAATATCGTATCCTTTGCTTCTATGAACTTTTTCTTCCTTGCCTTCACCAAAATTTTCTCTAACTATTGTTTTACCAAGTGGTAGATACCAGCTTGCCATACTTACTGCCGCATCAAGATATCCTCCAGGATTACCTCTTAGGTCTAAAACTAATTTATTATTTTTTGATTCAACAAATTCTCTCAATGCGTCCTTGAATTTTTCTGGTGACTTTGCATAAAAATTATAAAGTCTAATTATAAAAACACCGTTTTTGTTTTCTGTTTCTATTGTAGGTATGTCTATTATTCCTCTTGTTATTTTAATATCTATAGGATCTTTTACATTATCTCTTTTAAATTTAATAGTGACATCTGTACCAGCTTTTCCTCTTATGAGTTTAACAGCTTCATCAACTGTTATTCCAGAAGCGTTTTCATTGTTTATATAAAGTATAACGTCTCCCTTTTTTACACCCGCTTTATATGCTGGCGTGTCTTTAAGTGGAGATACAACAACAAGATTATTACCTTTGATTCCAAGTTCCATGCCAACTCCTTCAAAGTTTCCGCTTATATCTGTTTCAAACTCTTTTGATTCTTGTGGTGGCATAAAAACAGTATATGGATCACCAAGTGATGCAGTTAAACCTTCTATTGCGCCCCAGATTTTTTCTTCATCAGTTGTTTCTTTTACTTCCTTTTTTGTGTATACGAATTTTTCGTTTAGAATATTCCAAACAGCCCAAAAAGTATTCATTTCTTTTGTGTCTATGGAAACAGTACTGGAAGAATTCTGATTATAAAAGGAGATATTTTTTGTAGAATCCTTTTTGTTTCCAAAGTATAAACCGGAAGAGAAAGCAAAAACAATCAATACTGCTGATATTAAAACTACTTTATATTTTTTATAATCAAAATTATTCATCAGACAATTATCTCAAAATTAACTTTTACGGTCAATTTTTACTTGTTCATCAAAAGTATTAATTATATAATACAAAATATTATAATAATTTTGCTATGATAAACAAAAAAACTAATAAAACTATTACTTGGATTGATTTAGAAAATCCAACAACAGAAGAGATAAGACACTTGATGGAAGAATATGATATAAGTCCGAATATTGCAAAAGAATTGCAATTGCCTACTTATAAAGAAAAAATTGTTTTTAATAAAAATTATTTTTATACAGTTTTACACTTCCCTGCTTTTAGGCATTCTCATTTAAACGATAATGTTCAAGAAATAGATTTTATCGTTGGTAAGAATTTTATTATAACAACCAGATACGAAAGTATAGATGCGCTAGAAAGATTTACAAAAAAATTTGAAGTAAATAGTATCCTTGATAAAGGTGTTATGGAGGATAACGCAGGGTATGTTTTCTATTACATAATCAAAGAGTTATACAAATCTATGTCAGATGAGCTTGATAGTATAAATGACAAGATGAAGTTTATAGAAAAAACAATTTTCAAAGGAAAAGAAAAAGAAATGTTACTCAATATTTCAAAAGCCAACCACGATCTTATAAGTTTGAATCATATAATCAATTCACATAAAGATATAATCGAATCTTTAGAAAATAATGGCACAGAAATATTTGATGAAGATTTTTCTAATAATTTTTCTAAAATATTAAATGAATATTATAGAATCAAAAATAATCTAAGTAGTAACATTGATTTTATAAGAGAAATAAGAGATACCAATGATTCTCTACTTTCTTCAAAACAAAATGAAATTATGAAGACTTTGACCGTTATAACTTTCCTTGCGCTACCTTTTACAGTTGTAACTGGTTTTTTCCAAATGAATACTTTAAATACTCCGATAATCGGTAGTATAAATGATTGGCAGATTATAGTTATCGGTGAAATAATTGTAATGCTAATTCTTGCTATGTTTGCAAAATATAAGAAGTGGTTCTAAAAAATACTTGTAAATATTGGCTTTTATAATACAATTTAAAGTATTAATTATTTATATATGTTTAATATTTTAAATTTATTTTCTAAAGAAAAACCAAGTGGAGATTTGTTTTTGTATAATACATTAACTAAAAATAAAGATCTTTTTAAACCAATAAAAGGAAATAAAGTTGATATGTATACTTGTGGACCGACAGTATATAACTTCCCTCATATAGGAAATATGAGAACTTATATCTTTGAAGATTTGTTAAAAAGAGTTCTTGAATACAATGGTTATAATGTTAAACATGTAATGAATATCACAGATGTCGGACACCTTACTGGTGATCGTGATATGGGTGATGATAAAGTAGAAAGAGAATCACAAAAACAAGGAAAGACAGCTTGGGAAATCGCTGAGTTTTATACAGACATTTTTAAAAAAGATTTAGCATATTTAAATATAATTCCTCCAACTATATATTGTAAAGCTACTGATAATATAAAAGAACAAATAGATTTGGTAAAAAAACTTGAAGAAAAAGGATATACATACAAGACTAGTGATGGAATCTATTTTGATACTTCAAAAGTTGCAGATTATACAAAACTTTCTGGTCAGAAAATCGATGAACTTAGAGAAGGTGCTCGTGTAGAAGTAAATGATGAGAAAAGAAATTCTACAGATTTTGCTCTTTGGAAATTCTCTCCAAAAGATATAAAAAGACAAATGGAATGGCCTAGTCCATGGGGTATTGGTTTCCCAGGATGGCATATAGAGTGTTCTGCTATGAGTATGAAGTATCTTGGAGAACAGTTTGATATACACTGTGGAGGTGTTGATCATGTAAATATTCATCATACAAATGAAATAGCACAAACAGAATCCGTTACAGGTAAAAAACCTTGGGTAAATTATTGGATACATGGTGCCTTTTTGAATATTAAAGGAGGTGAAAAAATGGCAAAAAGTTCTGGTAATTTTCTTACAGTTCAAAGTACTTTTGTAGATAAAAATATTAGTCCCCTAGTCTATCGTTTTACTGCTTTAAACACTCACTATAGAAAACCTATGGAATGGAGTGATGAAATATTGAACGCTGGTAAAAATGGTTTAGAAAATTTATATTCAAAGATTGCCAAACTTGGTAATAAGGTTGGAAAGGTTAATATTGAATGGAAAGATAAATTTGTAAAAGCGATAAATGATGATTTAAATATTTCTCAAGCTCTCGGAATACTAAATGAAATGTTAAAGTCAGATATTTCAAATGAAGATAAGTTAGCTACTGCTTATGATTTTGATAAAATTTTTGGATTAAAATTTGATTCTATTGAAGAAAACAAAAAACAGGAAATTGATATTCCAGACAATATTTCTAAACTTGTACAAGAAAGAGAAGAAGCTAGAAAAGCTAAAAATTGGGCTAAATCTGACGAAATTAGGGTCCAAATAGCTTCTTTGGGGTATGAAGTTAAAGATACTAAAGAAGGACCAAAGGTAGTTATAAAGTAAATAAAAGAGGTTTTTGTTTTACAAAAAACTATTGTTGTAGTTTAATATTTTTTGTATAATTTTTTAGATTTGATTTGACAAAGTTACTTAAGTATGCTACTATCTGAAATAAAAGTTTTTTGTTGTTCTCCCCTGTTTAAAGATCAATCTTAAAGGAGGTTTCTATGTCGTCTGACAAACTTGAGAAGGTGATGTGTTTTATTTGTAGCTTTTACGATGATAAAGCTACAGCTAGAATGCTTTTACTGTCTGCTTTAGAAGAGCAGAATTGTCTCTTGGTTGATTACAATGGAGAGATAAGAAGAGACTTTGTTGAAGTTGAACTGAAGATGTATATTTGTCGAAAGGCAACTAATACACCACATTCAGTAACAATTTTGCAATGTCATCTTAAACCGCCAGAAGGAGTTTATTCCGGTGGTTGTGTTCCATGTTCGACAAACACAAACTGTGTAAATTATCTGGATATTCAATATCATGGATGTTATACAGTATAACCACACGAGAAAAGCCACCCGGGTGGTTTTTCTTTTACCTGTTTTTTCTCCACAACTAAAACACAGTTTATACATACTTTCATCGTTGCGGTTTATAAAAGTACCGTGATAAAATGTCTCTATGTCAGCAGAAATAAGAAAACCGGGGATGAGACTTCCTCCACAAAATATTGAGTCCGAGAAAGCCCTTCTTGGTTCTATTATGCTTCGCCCAGAAGCATTACCTGAAATAATGGACATACTTCGTTCAGAAGCTTTTTATTCTGAAAAACACAGAATAATTTTCTTAGCTATGATGGAACTTTATGAAAAAAGAGATCCTATAGATTTACTTACTTTATCTTCAAAATTAAAAGAAAAAAGTGAGTTGGATAGAATTGGTGGTATGAGTTATCTTACAGAACTTGTAAACACGGTTCCCTCTTCTGCAAATGCTGAACACTATGCTGGGATAATCCAAAAGAAATATACAATGAGAAGACTTATAGAAGCCGCAGAACATATTTCAGTTTTAGGATATGATGAACAAAATGAGCTTGAAGAACTTTTGGATAAAGCGGAAAAGAAAATCTATGAGGTTACAAGTAAAAATCTTTCTGGTAAATATGTAGAAATGAAAGATGTTTTGGGTGAAGCGATGGACCGTCTAGACAGACTTCATAAAACTCAAGGTGAGATTCGTGGTGTACCTACAGGATTCAAGGATTTGGATACTAAACTTTCTGGTTTACAAAATTCAGACTTGATTATTCTTGCCGCTAGACCTTCCATGGGTAAAACTTCTTTTGCACTTGATATAGCAAGAAATGCTGCTATAAGACATGGTATTCCTACTGCAATATTTTCTCTTGAAATGAGCACACAACAGCTTGTAGACAGAATGCTTTCTGCCGAGTCACGTGTTGATGCTTGGAAACTTCGTACAGGTAAACTTACTTTGGATAAAGAGTTTGAACAAATAAGGGCTTCCCTTGACCCTCTTTCAAAAGCTCCTCTTTTTATTGATGACCAAGCTGCAAATAATATTTTGAAGATTCGTTCTGTTGTTCGTCGTTTGAAACATGAGAAGAATCTAGGTCTTGTAGTTATCGATTACTTACAGCTTATGACTCCAGTTCAAAGTAAAAATAATGATAATGTTGTTCAACAAATAACAGAAATTTCTCGTTCTCTTAAACAACTTGCAAAAGAATTCGATGTTCCCGTTCTCGCCCTTTCACAGCTCTCAAGAGCCGTTGAACAAAGAGGAGGAAGACCAAGACTTTCTGACTTGAGAGATTCTGGTTCTATTGAGCAGGATGCTGACGTTGTTGTATTTATTCACAGAGAACAAAATGATGATGGTGGTGGTAGAAAACAAATAGCTGAAATACTTATAGAAAAGCACAGAAACGGACCTACAGGTAAGGTTGAATTGTTCTTCGATCAAGATAAATCATCTTTCCTTTCTGTAGATAAATCAGATTTTGGAGATTTTGGTGGAGCGGGTGGAAGTTTTTAGTTAAAATTATTTTAGTGTGTCATTCCGTTGTAGAACGGAATTCATGATTAATTAATGCAAACCTGGATTACTACGCTTCGCTCGTAATGACAGAGAGTACTTCTCGGGCGTCATTGCGAGGTAATCCGTCGCAATCCAGATTGATTGTATAAAGATTAAACAAAACAGAATGAATTCCATAGATAAACTTATAAAAATATTTTCAGAATTTCCTGGTATAGGACCAAAACAAGCAAGAAGGTTTGTCTATTTTCTTATAACTAGACATGAAGGATATATAGATGAATTAAAAAGAGAAATAACAAGTTTAAGGGCAAATATTGAATCTTGTATTGAGTGTAGAAGATATTTTACTAAAAGTGGTAATGATAAAAAACTCTGTAATATTTGTGCCGACAGTACTCGCGATAATACATCTTTGATGATTGTAAGTAGGGATGTTGATTTGGAAAATATAGAAAAGAGCCATTTCTTTAATGGTAAATACTTTGTTCTTGGTGGTACGGTTCCTATATTAGATAAAAATCCAGAACAAAGAATTAGACTAAAAGATCTAATAAACCTCTTAAGTAGAATGTCTGAGAATGGCCTTAAAGAGGTTATTTTGGGCTTAGACGCTAACTCTGAGGGGGAATATACAACTGATATCGTAAAGGGTGCTATTTCCCCTATTATAGAAAAATATTCTATAAAAATATCAGAACTTGGTCGTGGACTTTCTACTGGTTCTGAACTCGAATATTCTGATCCGGAGACTATTAAAAATGCTTTGAAGAATAGATCTTAGTGTCTATTGACTTTTTATAAATAATATTATACTTTTCTTATTAGAAAGGAGACTAAAAATGAAAGGTACTTATTGGCCGATTATTTTTGCATTTTGTATGTTTCTTGCTAATGGTTTACCAAAATACGACATGGATATGGTGTTGACCATTCTTCCGTGGTAAAAACACATTATGTGTGGTAAATCGTTTTCAATCCCAGTGTCTGGCTTTTGCTGACATTGGGATTTTTAAATTTAATTATATTCAACATTCAACATTCTATATTCTTCTCCTGATTGTTTCCTTTATAAACTCTGTAAAAAGTGGGTGTGGTGCAAGAGGTCTTGCTAGGAATTCTGGATGGAATTGTGTGCCTAAAAAGAACGGATGAACTTTTTTCGGAAGTTCGGCTATTTCCATAAGTATTCCATTTGGAGATTTTCCAGAGAATACTAAACCTGCATTGGTAATTTTCTCAATAAAATCTGGATTAACTTCGTATCGATGTCTATGTCTTTCTCGTATTATTTCTTTTCCATATGCTTTATAAGCTAGTGTATTTTTTTCTATATGTGCAGTATAAGAACCGAGTCTCATACTTCCACCATAATTCCCTTCTTGTATTTTTTTCTTTTGATCTGGCATTATGTCTATTACAAGTGCACTTGAATTTTTATTTATTTCAGCAGTATTTGCATCTTTAAGTTTTAATACATTTCTTGCATATTCTATAACCATAAGTTGCATACCATAACAAAGTCCAAAGTACGGTATTTTGTGTTCTCTTGCATATTTAATTACAGCAAGTTTTCCTTCTATACCAGATTCTCCAAAACCACCGGGAACAATTATTCCTCCAAACTTATTTAATTCTTTAAACTTTTTAGTCAAGGTTAAACCTTGACTGGTTTCAAAATCGCGTGAATTTATAGTGTGAATTTTTGCTTTTACACCGAGTTTATAAGCTGAATATTTTATGGCTTCAAGTACAGACACATAAGCATCTGTAAGAACAAAATCACCTGTATTAAAATATTTTCCAACTATAGCAATATCTACAGTACCTTTTGTATTTTTTACACTTTTTGCAAATTTAACCCACTCGCCTATTCCAGTACCTTTTTTATTGTTTTTTAAGTGTAATATTTTTAGAAGTATTTTTGTAATATTATCTTTTTCATAATTTATTGGAACATCAAAAACACTTTCAATATCTGGTGCAGAAATAACATGTTCAACCGGCAAGCTACAAGAGACAGCAATTTTTTCTTTTCTTCTGTCGTCCATTGGAACTTCACTTCTTGCAATGATGATATCTGCATTTACGCCATATGAATTTAATTGGCGAAGGGCGTTTTGTGTTGGTTTAGATTTCATCTCTCCGAGTGTGTGGGGTATTGGCATATAACTTACCATTACAAAAGCAACATCACTTGGATATCTGACTTTCATTACCCGGGCTGCTTCTATAAACATTATGTTTTGATAGTCACCTATTGTTCCACCTATTTCAACGACTGTTATTTCTGATTTGTTTGCTTTTGCTGATTTTTCAAAACGGCTGATTATTTCATCACGAATCTGAGGTATTGCTTCTACACACTTACCACCATATTTGAGAGCTCTTTCTGCTTCTATGACGTGCTTATAAATCATACCTGATGTTATGTAGTCATTTCCAGTTAAATCTCTATTTAAGAATCTCTCATAGTTTCCCATATCTTGGTCTGTCTCCAGTCCTGAGTTTAAGACAAAAACTTCACCGTGTTCTATGGGGTTCATTGTGCCCGCATCAACATTTAGATAAGGGTCAACTTTTAGTAGATTTACAGAAAAACCTTTTGCTTGTAGAAGCGCTCCAATCGAAGAAGTTGTTATACCCTTACCAACCCCAGACATAACCCCTCCAACAACAAAAATATATTTGTGTTTTTTATTCATAATTATTATTTTAATAAATTAACTAATAATACTTTCTATAAAGTAAAAGACGCACCTTCGGGGTGCGTCTTTCGTCTTTATTTTATTGAGTCTATCTTAACTTTGAAGTAAGGTTGTCTGTGTCCGTTTTTCTTGAAGTATCTACTTTTTTGTTTATAGTGTATAACTGTAACTGTTGGTAGTTTACCTATTTCTTCTAGTGTACCTTCTACTTTAGCTCCTTCTATGAAAGGTGTACCGATAGTTGTATTTTTACCATCATCTACTAATAAAACATCTTTGAAGACAACAGCATCGCCTTCTTTGTAGTCGCCTGTGATTTTTTCTATTTTAATAGAATCACCCTTAGAGACTTTATATTGTTTTCCACCTGTTTTTATTACTGCAAATTCCATAGTTCAACATATTACACGAAAATCATATTTTTAGCAAGTGTCTATAACATTATAAAAAGTACCAATATAGCAAGGACTATTCTATATATTATAAATATATTCAAAGAGTGTTTTTTGAGAAAATCCATTAAGAATTTGATAACTATAAGTCCAACTATAAAAGCAGAGAGCGAGCCAAATAATAGGTTAAGATAGTCACTTTCTATTGAACCCTCTTTCCATATATCAAAGAGTTTTTTGAGTCCAGAACCCAATATTATCGGTATAGAGAGTAGAAAACTAAACCTAGCAGCTTCTTCTCTATTTAGACCATTAAATAATCCTCCAGATATTGTTGCTCCTGATCTAGAGAATCCTGGTATTAAGGCTAAACATTGAAATAATCCAATATAGAATCCTCTTTTTATAGTAAGTTTTTTATCTTTTTTAGAAAGTCTTTCAGCGAAGAACATAACAGCACTTCCTAAGAGTAGAATTACAGAAACTAAAATTGCGCTTCTAAAAGTTGTTTCCATATATTTTTCTAATAATATTCCTGCGATTATGGCCGGTATAGTTCCTAATATTATGGAGTAGATTAGAATTTTATTTTTTTCTTCTATTGGTTTTCTTTGTATGAGGTTAATAAATTCTTTAATTAAAATCCAAATATCTTTCCAAAAGAAGACAATAATTGCTAAAACTGTTGCTAGTTGTAAAACAGCATCAAAAGATAAGTCCATGTTGTTGTGCCAACCAAAAATGTCTCTAGCTATTATTAAATGCCCCGAAGAAGATACTGGTAGAAATTCTGTTAATCCTTGAATAATTCCTAATATTATTGAATTAAAAACACTCATCCCGTTAGAGATAGGAACACTCTTTCATACTGAAATTCGCGGCCTATCTATTATTTTATAATATTTTCTTCACTAGTGACTAATCTGTGAAGTGTTCCGTAAATAACTTACTTTTTAAAATTTTAATAATCTCAATTTTTGATATCCCAGAAGGTTTATATTTCTTAATTTATAAATCTCTAACGGGACTCATATTATTTGTAAATAATTTATATGATATAATATACACCATTATTAATAATTAATTAAATCAATTATGAAGGATAAAAATAATTTATATATTCCTGCTGCGATTGTATTAGCGGGATTTTTTATAGGACTTGGTTTTTATATGTCTGGTCCAAAGGGTCAAACAACAGATCTTGTTAAAAAATCTGATATAACATTAAAAGAAATAGATAAGACTGATAATATTTTAGGTGATGTAAATGCACCCATTAAAATAGTTGAGTTCAGTGATACAGAATGTCCGTTTTGTAAAAGATTTCATACCACAATGCATAGTGTAATGGATACTTATGGTAAAGATGGTAAGGTTGCTTGGGTCTATAGACATTTTCCTTTAGATTCTCTACATCAAAAAGCTAGAAAAGAAGCAGAAGCTGCTGAATGTGCAAATGAACTTGGTGGAAATACAGCTTTTTGGAGTGTTTTGGATGCAATTTATACAAACACAACATCTAATGATGGACTTGATTCAGCAAAACTTCCAGAGTTTGCAAAAACAGCTGGTCTTGATGTAACAAAATTCAACGAATGTTTATCGAGTGGAAGAATGGCAAAACAAGTTGAAGCAGAATCTCAAGATGGTTTAAAGGCGGGAGTTCGTGGTACACCACATAGTATTATTGTTTTGGATAAAGCACTTAAATCATCAATTGAAACAGAACTTAATACTTTTGTTCAAACTAACGGTTTATCTCAAAATATAACAATTGCCAATAAAAAGATTGTTCTAAATGGAGCATTACCATTAGAATTAATTAAAGCTGTTTTAGATATCATTGTTAAATAAAATAGTTTACAAACAAAAATAAAACCGCTCAATTGAGTGGTTTTATTTTTTTTTGTAAACTAATCAAATAATTTATTTATGTAATCTCTAGTCATCTTTCCAAAGTATACAGTACCTTTAGATAGATTTGCCGGTACAAGTATCTTTTCTTTATG
>JACCEE010252857.1_pt1 | contig 11801 bp, 11 predicted proteins | sample 7449931 | NCBI WGS metagenome assembly JACCEE01 (sample SAMN15323457, study PRJNA562643) | freshwater metagenome | isolation source: river surface water | place: USA:Blue River Watershed | collected 2017-08-19 | reverse complement strand
GGATAACGTTGAAGATGATAGCCAGCAAGCTGTCGATCCATTTGCCAGTCTGAGCATTATGCGTGATGAAGAAACTGAGCAGATTGAAAAGGTTTAGTCGCTGATTTGATCAGAAAAAGCATCAACCTGGTTGATGCTTTTTTATTTTGGCTTTGCTTTAGGGCATCAAAAGAACCCGTCATACATCACGAAGGATGAACAAACAAAACTTCTTAAATCAGTTTAACTGATATATTTAATCAGATATACCCAATGATAAAAAACATAATATATGGTTTTGCAAATCGTTTTACGTGATTTATCAAGTAAAACAGCACCACTTTAGTGCTATTTTCTATCTCTCATGTCTGTTATTGCTGCACCATCAGAACGATCAAATGTATCGGTCTGGATTGCTTTATTTTTAATTCTGGCGGGTAGTGTTGCTACTTATCAAATCGTAGGTTTAAACCAAGCCCTCTTGTTCTTGATTGGCGGAGCATTGGGGATGACGCTCTATCATGCATCGTTTGGTTTCACTTCAAGCTGGCGGGTGTTTATTAAAGAACGTCGAGGGCGTGGGCTACGTGCACAAATGATCATGTTAGCGCTAGCCGTATTACTGTTTTTTCCTGCTCTGGGCGCTGGTGAGTTGTTTGGTCATCCGGTCAAAGGGAATGTAAACCCTGTTTCCATGTCTGTCATGATTGGTGCATTTATTTTTGGCATCGGTATGCAGTTGGGTGGTGGCTGTGCTTCAGGTACTTTATACACAGTTGGTGGGGGGCAGCGCACGCATGTTGGTGACATTGCTGTTTTTCTGTATCGGCTCACTGATTGCCACTTCGCATATTGATTGGTGGTTTAATCTGCCTCATTTAGAACCGATCTCGCTCGTTAAAAGTTTTGGTGTCGTTCTTGCTTTAGTTTTGAGCTTCGCTATTTTTGCTTTGATTGCCTGGCTGAGTATTTATTTCGAAAAGAAACGTCATGGCAGTTTGGAAACTGAACCGCAAAATCAAGCTGAAGGTTGGACGCGTTTTCTACGTGGACCTTGGCCTTTAATTTGGGGCGGTGTTCTGCTTACATTACTCAACTTTGCAACGCTGGCTTTGGCTGGCCGTCCTTGGGGAGTGACCTCTGCGCTTGCGGTATGGGCTGCGAAACCAGCTGTGTTGTTGGGGCTGGATGTTTCGGGCTGGTCTTATTGGCAGCAACCGGGGAATGCCAAAGCTTTGGCTCAATCCTTATGGTTTGACATTACCTCGATGATGAATTTTGGCATTATGCTCGGTGCTTTATTGGCTGCAAGTTTGGCAGGTAAATTTGCACCAAATTTCAATATTCCAAAACGTTCTTTAATGGCGGCCATTGTGGGCGGTTTGTTGTTGGGTTACGGTGCGCGATTGGCCTATGGCTGTAATATTGGTGCTTATTTTAGCGGGATTGCTTCTGGCAGTTTGCATGGCTGGCTCTGGTTGGTATTTGCATTTATCGGTAATAGTGTTGGCGTAAAATTACGTCCAACTTTCTTTCCCGATGAAAAACCGCAGCCCGAAAAATTGACAGGTTGTTAAGCAAAAAGCCTATCTTAATTAGATAGGCTTTTTTATTGCGTTGCTTTGATCTTGCTAAAGATGAAACCTGTGTTTAATCAAGCGAGTGTTTTTTGTTGATCCACTACAAATTTATAGAACAATAGACTACCTAGTGTTAGTCCGGCACAGAGCAGGTACATCACTTCATAGTTAAACTTTGCAATCACTAATCCGAGTAGAATTGAACCTAAGGCAATCCCGGTATCGTAACAGGTAAAGAAAGTCGAGGTGCTATGCCCAATACGATTTTTGGGTGAGCGCTGAATGGCCAGGGTTTGCAGACACGGTTGTACAGAACCAAAACCAACACCGACGAAAATGGCACTGATCAATAAGCCCGTGAGCGTTTCCATCTGACTGAGAATCGCTAGCCCAATCGCAAAAAAAACCATAGAAGGATAAACGATCAGATTGGGACCTTTGCGATCATACAACCGTCCGGTGAAAGGCCGCACACTGATCATTGAAATGGCAAACACCAAGAAGAACAAACCGGCATAACTCAATAAATGCTTGGATTCGGCAAAAGTTGAGATGAAAGCCATAATACTGGAATAGCTAAAACCCGCAAACAGCACCATCAATGAAGCCGGAAGCGCACGCTTTTCTACAAAATCGTGGATAGACAGCTGTTCTTTTGTTACTTGCTCTCGTTTAGGTGTTTCTTTAATCGGGATCATCAGACAGCAGACAAAGCCTAAACAGATCACAACAGCAAGTAATAAGGTAAGGGTTGAGTAGCCAAGTAGACTAATAAAACTCAAGCCTAGTAATGGTCCCAACACCAATCCTAAATTAATCGACATCACGAAGTATCCCATGCCTTCGCCTTTGCGTTGTTCAGGGATATAGTCATTGGCGATCGGGACACACACTGTAGTTAGAATACTGAACCAGATCCCATGCAGAAAGCGGATAATCAGTAGTGTGGTCAGGTCATCTGCCAGCAAATAGATAAAAGCAAAAAGACAGAAAGCGAGCTCAGAAACAAAAAAGGTTTTTTTCTTGCCGAATTTTTCAATGATCAGACCACTGAACGGGCGAACGGCAATTGAGGAAGCCATAAATAAAGTCATGGCTAGGCCGGCTTGGGCAATGCTTCCACCGAGCTCATTCACAATATAGACCGGCAGAATGGCGGTCTGGGCAAAGTAAAAAATGAAGAGGAACATATTATTGAGCAAACAGAATAGAAAAAATCTATTCCATAACCGAGCATCAGCTGGAGTGTTCATGATTGACCTTTAATGTAGAGAACCGCATGAACAGGTCGACTTATTGTGTATAAGAAAGAAGTGTTGCTGAGGTGAAGAGGTTTTTATTTTATTTTTATCAGGTGCAACAACAATAAGAACGTCTGCCATGTCTAAGACTTTAGTATAAATTTTGCTGTGTGAAAAATAAAGTTTCTTATAACTATCGAATCATAAGAAAATCACGCCGATTCAAGGAAGGATCATCGGTAGACGGATGATGCAGAGCAGCCCAGCCAAATAAAAACACCCTTCGATTTGGATCATAAATCCGCCACTCAGGGTGTTATTTAAATCGATTTAATTCTTTTGTGTACCGCTTAATTTAATTTTTCGTGCTGCATACTTTCACGGTAGTATTGGCAACCTTTATACAGCAAGAATACGCCCAGCACACCTGCAACGGCATTCACAATCGAAATTGAATTGCCGACCAACAAGGTGTTTTGGAAATACTTATCCGTAATCAGGGCAACTGCGGTTGTTCCGACACCAAGAGCGATCAGGTTAGAGATCAGCAGGAATTTTGCAGACACCTGAGCACGTAACTGGTTTGGCGTAAGCATTTGTGTTGCTGCAGCTGATGCTGGAATCGGGAAGGTTGAGAAGAACATCGCCACAAAGATCAAGGCAAATGACAGCTGCATATTATCGACTTGGGTAAACAATACACTCGGAATAATCAGGGCTGCACAACCAATCATCCCGCTACGGATCGCAGCATCGCTATAACCTTTTTTCGAGAAGAAGTCGATGAGCCAGCCACAGAATAATGCACCTGAAGTGTTTGCCACCAGAATAATAGTACCCAAGATATAACCTGTTTCACTCGCGGTTAAGCCAAAATGGCGCATGTAGTAGGCCGGTGCCCACCCCAGTAGTGAATACAGCATCATGGTATAGAAAGAAAAACCGATGAAGTGGCAGAAAAAAGTCTTTTTATGGGTTTTGATAAAGGCGATCGAGTTGGCGAATGAGGCTTTAACGACAACTCCGTCCTGACCCATTTTCAAACCTTTACGGGTGGGTTCTTTGATGGTCAGAATCATCACCAGCGCTAGTAAAACACCCGGTAAACCGACAATCATAAAGGTAAGTTGCCAGGTTTTCACTTGACCAATGACCGGTAGGATAATTTGATCCACATCTTTCAGTAAACCGATGACATAACCGCCGATTAAAAATGCCAGACCCGAACCAATGAATGCACCAATCGCATACAGACCTAACGCACGGCCTAATTTTTCTTTCGGGAATAAATCCGCCACGATGGAATAAAATGCCGGGGATAATGCTGCTTCACCTGCACCTACACCTAAACGAGCCAGAAACATTTGAATAAAGTTCTTGCTTAAGCCACAAGCTGCAGTGGCAAAACTCCAGAAGGCAATACCGACAGCGATAATTTTAACGCGGGATTTCTTGTCAGCTAGTGCTGCAATTGGCACGCCCATAAAGGCATAAAACAGGGAAAATGCCAAACCTTGTAACAAGCTGAATTGCGTGTCACTGAGCATCAAATCATGTTTAATCGGTTCGATCATCAGTGACAGAATCTGGCGGTCTACAAAAGACAGGATGTAGGCCACCATACAGATCACCACCACATACCACTGATATGAGCTGGTTTTATTTGCAGTCATTTCTGCTGGTGTAGTAATGGCTTGATCGGCAGAGGCTGCTTGCTCAAAAGTTGTTATTTCAGATGGGGTGTTCCTTTCAACCACATCTATTTCTAGGGTTTTATCATTCATCATTCATCTTCCTGTGATGAGTATGTGGAATTATGATACTTTTGTTTTTAATATTTGTTTTACATCGTATCGTCTTTATCTAATGTAGGCATTAAATTTTCGATCGTCAATAAAAATATCCAAAAATGACACGATATTTTACTAATAATAAAAAAAAGGAATCAAAAGATTCCTTTTTAGAGGTGGGTTCAGTTAAGCTGCGCGTTCAACCAGGGTCAAAATATCGTAGGTAGCCACCAACTGGTCATGCTGATTTTTCACTTTGATGTCCCACACCACCACACCATGTGGTTTTTGTGTTGGATCTTTCAGCTGTTTTGGCGTTTTCTGCTTGCAGGTGAGTTCAACCTGAATGGTATCGCCAATTTTCACCGGTTCAACGAAGCGCAGATTGTCCATACCATAGTTAGCAATCACCGGACCTTGTGCTGCATCGACAAACAGACCAGCCGCTGCTGAAACCACAAAATAGCCATGCGCGACGCGCTCACCAAACAGTGATTCTGCCGCAGCAATCTTGTCCATATGGGCGTAGAAATAATCACCACTCAAACCGGCAAAATTCACCACATCGGATTCGGTAATGGTTCGGCGTGCAGTCAGCAGACGTTCACCAACGCACAATTCATCAAAAGACTTTTTAAACGGATGCACCCGATCTTCAAAAACCTGTGAACCGGCTGTCCAGCTATGGCCTACTTGGGTCAGGGCATCTGGAGAACCTTGAATGGCGGTGCGTTGCATATAGTGTTTTACCGCACGCAGTCCACCGAGCTCTTCACCCCCACCGGCACGACCCGGACCACCATGCACCAGATACGGTAACGGTGAGCCATGTCCGGTACTTTCTTTGGCACTCTTCGCATCGAGAATATGCAGACGTCCGTGCCATGGTGCAATCTTGGCAATAATCGCTTCAATATTTTCCTCTGGATGGCGCACGATGGAGGCTACCAGGCTGCCTTCACCACGCGCGACCAAGACCGCCAACTCTTGTACATCCTGATAGGGCATCAAGGTCGCTACTGGACCAAAGGCTTCAATTTGGTGCACGTTTTGTGCAGCAACCGGCTGTTTACAGACCAGTAGGGTTGGGGGATAAAAGGCACCGCGTTCGGCTTGGTCGGCCTGAATCGTGAAATCGTGGCGTAAATGACTACCTAACACAATTTCTGCTTCTTGGCTCAGCTGTTCGACCTTGCTCGCGACATCCTGTTTTTGTTTTACACTGGCCAGTGCGCCCATGGTGACCTGTTCCCATTCAGGATTACCCACCACCACTTTCTGTAATTTGGCGATTAAACGGCTTTGTACGGTTTCCAGTAATTCTGTCGGAACGAAGGCGCGGCGGATTGCGGTACATTTCTGGCCAGCTTTGGTGGTCATTTCACGGAAAACTTCACGCACAAACAGGTCAATGGTTTCGTCATCCGCCTGAGGTGTCAGAATCGCGCTGTTCACAGAATCCGCTTCCATGCTAAACGGAATGGAATATTGGTTCAGGTGAGGATGTGCACGCAATTTTTGCCCAGTTGACGCCGAACCAGTAAACGTAACTGTGTCTTGTGGCCCTAGATAATTAAATAAATCATAGGTCTGACCACAGATGAGTTGTAAAGCACCTTCAGGCAAGAAACCACTCTCATGAATATCTTTGACTACTGCATGCGTGAGCTCAGCGCCTTCAGTCGCCGGTTTGACAATGCACGGGACACCGGCCAAAAGTGTCGGTGCGATTTTTTCCAGCATGCCCCAAATCGGGAAGTTAAATGCATTGATATGGACGGCAACGCCGGCTTTGGCGGTCAGAATATGTTTGGCACCAAAAGTTCCATGCTTGGATAATGGAATCCAGCTGTCTTCAACCAGGGCGGTTTCATCACTCAGCTCACGACGTACCAGACTTGAATAAGCAAACAGGGTCGCGATCCCACCTTCAATATCAATCCAGGCATCTTTACGGGTACAGCCGGTGGCTTTGGCCAATTCGTAATACTGTTCTTTACGTTCGAGCAGATATTGCGCGACCTGTTTCAATGCATTGGCACGCTGGTGGAAAGTCCATGAGGCAATGTTTGCACCATGCTGTTTGGCATAGTCCACGACTGCTTGCATATTTAAGCCATGACTGCTGACCTGGTAAATCGGCTCATCCGTGATGGCATGATAAACCGTACGCAAATCCTGCTGGGCCGTGTGGGACTGACCACACGCCAGTGAACTTAAGATTTTGAGGCTATGACTTGAGCTGTTGATCGTACCTTGACCATCCATAGTGCTTGAGCCTGTTTCTAACTCCAACATGAAAAAACTCCTTTTATGATACGTTTTCAGGTTAATTTTAATTTTTGCGTTTCATAATTTGTGTTTAAAAAACCCAATTGTCAATCAGGTTTGTGCAATAAAATTAGACTTCAAAGAATATTAAAAAAATAAATTCATATAAAACAATAGATTGTTAAAAGTGATTCAAATTTTTTAATTGATACCTAAAAAAGTGTATTGATTTTATTTTTGTATCGTTTTAATTTTAAGGCATAAACACTTGGGACGAGTGAGGAAAACAATGAAAAATCATTTGGAAGATTTCGACCGTGCAATCGCACAAGACATTTCAGTTGAGCCAAAAGACTGGATGCCAGAAGCTTACCGTAAAACCTTGATCCGCCAGATTGGTCAACATGCACATTCAGAAGTGATCGGCATGTTGCCGGAAGGCAACTGGATTACCCGTGCACCAACCTTGAAGCGTAAAGCGGTTTTATTGGCCAAGGTGCAAGATGAAGCGGGTCATGCCTTGTATCTGTACAGTGCGGCAGAAACCTTAGGCGCGGACCGTGATGACATGATGGATAAATTGATTGCCGGTCGCATGAAATATTCTTCCATCTTTAACTATCCAACTTTGACCTGGGCCGATATTGCTGCGATTGGCTGGCTGGTCGATGGCGCAGCGATCGTCAATCAGGTGGCATTATGCCGTACTTCTTATGGTCCGTATGCACGAGCGATGGTGCGTATCTGTAAGGAAGAGAGTTTCCATCAACGTCAAGGTTTTGAAGCCATGATGGAACTGGCACAAGGTACGCCTGAACAAAAACAGATGGCTCAAGATGCAGTGAACCGTTTCTGGTGGCCGGCGCTGATGATGTTTGGACCAAGTGATGATAATTCACCAAACAGTGAACAAAGCATGGCCTGGAAGATCAAGCGTTTCAGTAACGATGAGCTACGTCAGAAATTTGTCGACAACACGGTGCCACAAATTCTGCATCTTGGTTTGACAGTACCAGATCCAGATTTACGTTTTAACCAGGAAACTGGCCATTATGAATTTGGCGCAGTGAACTGGGATGAATTCTTTAACGTGATTGCCGGTAAAGGCCCATGTAACCACGAGCGGATCGAAGCACGCCGAAATGCATGGGAAGGCGGTAAATGGGTGCGTGATTCAGCAGCAGCTTATGCCAAAAAACAGCAAGCCCAACAGCAAGATAAAAAAGTGGCTTAACGCCAACATCTAAAAATGAGTGAAAAAGGGAAGGACAACATCATGGACAATAAAAACAACTGGTCACTATATGAAGTATTTGTACGCAGCAAACAGGGTTTAAGCCACCGCCATGTCGGCAGCCTGCGTGCGCCGGATGCGGAAATTGCGCTGCAAAACGCACGCGATGTGTACACTCGCCGTAATGAAGGTGTCAGCATCTGGGTGGTGAAATCTGAGCTGATTACTTCGTCACAACCAGATGAAAAATCAGAATTTTTCGATCCTTCTTTGGACAAGGTTTACCGTCATCCAACCTTCTACCATATTCCAGACGGCATTGAGCACATGTAAGGGGGCGGATCATGACAAATCAAGCATTAGCGCAGTTCCTGTTGCATATTGGCGATAGCCAGCTGGTTTTATCACATCGTCTGGCAGAATGGTGCGGCCATGCACCTGAACTGGAATTGGATATTGCCTTGGCCAATATTGGTCTGGATTTATTGGGGCAAGCGCGTACAGCGTTGAGTCTGGCAGGTCAGGTGGAAGGTCTTGGCCGTGATGAAGACAAATTGGCGTATTTCCGCACTGAGCGTGAATATCGCAATTTATTATTGGCTGAACAACCAAACGGCGATTTTGCACAAACCATCGTACGTCAATGGTTGATGGATCATCATAATGCCTTGCTGTTGAATGCACTCACGCAGAGCCAACATGCTGAATTGGCTGCATTTGCGGTGAAATCTCTCAAAGAAGTGAAATATCACCTACGTTTTTCAACGGCCTGGATGGAGCGTCTCAGCCTGGGAACTGCAGAAGCACATGAAAAAATCCAGAAAGGGCTTAATAACCTGTGGCGCTTTACCGAAGAATTGTTCGTCTTAACGGCGGATGAAAAGCAGTTGGTAGCGCAAGGCATTTTACCTGATGTTGAAGCCCTAAAAGCACAGTGGGATACACAGATCGCAAGCGAGCTAGAGCGTTTTGCACTCACCGTTCCAGAAACTGGCGCTTACCGCAGTGGCGCGAAACAGGGTCTACATACTGAGCATTTGGGTTACATCCTCGCGGACTTGCAGTACATGCAGCGCGCTTATCCGAACGCAACCTGGTAATGCGCTGTAACGACAAGGAGTGAGTCGCATGAATTTAATCAAACACTGTGTCGATCAATGCTGGGAAGTTCTACAGCAAGTATCAGATCCTGAAATTCCGGTGCTGTCGGTACTTGATCTGGGCATGATTCGTGGGGTTGAGCTGAATCAGCACGACGAGATTATTGTGCGACTCACGCCAACCTACAGTGGCTGTCCTGCGACAGACCTGCTTAAGGATGAAATTACTCAAGCCCTGACCGCACAAGGCCTGACACCAGTCAAAGTGGTCGTGGATCTGTCTGAAGCCTGGACCACCGACTGGATGAGCGAAGCCGGGAAACGCAAATTACAGCAATACGGCATTGCACCACCCAAAGGTGAGGCTCACAGCTGCGGAACGCATGTTGCACTCACCGATGGCATCCAGTGTCCGCACTGTCAGAGCCAGCACACCACATTATTAAGCGAATTCAGTTCGACCGCATGTAAAGCCTTATACAAATGCCAAGACTGCCTAGAACCATTCGACTATTTCAAATGTATCTAAAAGCAAAAAACTGAATAGTCGAGCCAGAGAGGGATTTTCACATGAGCCAATTTGTACCATTAACCATTAAATCAATTAGTCCGCAAACCGAGCAGGCGATCTGTATTGCCTTTAATGTTGAACCAGAACAACAGGCAACGTTTCACTATCAGCCAGGTCAGCATCTCACCATTCGCCATTTGACTGAACAGGGTGAAATCCGCCGCTGCTATTCCATCTGTAGCGATCAGCGTGAAGATCTCAGTATTGCCATCAAAAAAATAGAAAATGGCCAGTTTTCGACCTGGGCGAATGAACACTTAAAAGCCGGTGACGTGCTGGAAGTGATGCCGCCACAAGGCGTGTTTTTCCAGAAAGCTGCGAAACAGGGTGGCAAAAACTATCTGGGATTTGCCGCCGGCAGTGGTATTACGCCGATTCTCTCGATTGTCAAATCGGTGCTGTTCCAGCAACCTGAAGCCACTTTTACCTTGGTATATGGCAACCGTTCATGGAAGCAGACCATGTTTTCCGAGGAAATTCTGGATTTGAAAGACCGCTTTAAAGAACGTTTTCAGCTGATCAATATTTTCTCGCGTGAATTAAATGACAGTGAGGTATTCAATGGCCGTATTGATGCAGACAAGTTGCAGCAACTGTTCCAGGCAGACTTACTGGATCAGGATTTTGATCACTGTTTTGCCTGTGGTCCGGAAGAAATGATGCAAGTTGTGGAAACCGTTTTGCCGGAAATGGGAATTGCACGCAGCAAAATCCATACGGAGCGTTTTAATACCGGTGCAGCGCTAAAAACAACCGCGCAACAAATTGAAAATCGTAGTGAAGAAAAAGTTCATGTGATTCTGGATGGCCGTGAGCTGGTCGTGGAAGTCTCGAAACAGGATGACAGTATTCTGGATGCCGCGTTACGTGCCGGTGCAGACCTGCCGTATGCCTGTAAAGGTGGCGTGTGTGCGACCTGTAAATGTAAGGTGTTACAGGGTGAAGTCGAGATGGCCATCAATTACAGCCTGGAGCAGGACGAAATTGAAAAAGGCTATGTGCTCAGCTGTCAGTCACGCCCAGTCAGCTCGGATGTCCGTTTGAGTTTTGATGAATAACACGCCGATCAGCAAGGAATCATGTCATGGATTACATCAAAACCTCGGCACCTCAAAATGGTGTGGTGCTGATTGAGCTAAACCGGCCGGAAAAACGTAATGCGCTGAACAATGCCACGCTTAAACAGTTGGCGGATACTTTGGCACAGCTCGATGGCGATGCAACAGTAAAAACCGTAGTCATTACTGGCAACGAGCAGTGTTTTGCCGCAGGTGCCGACCTGAATGAACTGGCACAACTTGATGTAGTGTCAATCCAGCAGGATCAGCGTCCCTTGCTGTGGAAGCGTATTGATGAATTTTCCAAGCCCCTGATTATGGCGGTAAACGGTTATGCCTTTGGGGCTGGATTTGAACTGGCTTTGCATGGCGACATTGTGGTCAGCGGTGAAAATGCGCAATTTGTACTGCCTGAGATTGGCCTGGGCATGCTGCCAGGTGCAGGCGGAACCCAGCGTCTGGCACGTCTGGTTGGCCAGCAACTGGCGATGCGCTGGGCCATGACCGGTGAAATGATTCCTGCTCGTGTGGCGTTACAACACGGGATTAGCAGTCAGATTTGTCCAACTGGATTGACGGTGCAGTATGCGCTTGAACTGGCGGCTAAGATTGCCAAACAGGCACCGTTGGCGATCAAAGTGATCAAACAGTCATTGAAATCAATTCATGAAGTGACACTCAGTCAGGGCCTGAAGCTTGAACGTCAGCATTTCGTCTGGCTGGCTGCAACGCAAGATCGTCAAGAAGGCATCAATGCCTTTTTAGAAAAAAGAAAACCGGAATTTAGAGGTGTGTAATGGATTACCAAACAATTATCGTTGAAGAAAAAAATGCAGTGGGCTACTTAACTTTTAACCGTCCGAAACAGCTCAACAGTTTCAATGAGACCATGCATCAGGAAGTCTCAAAAGTGCTGAAAGCCTGGGCTAAAGACCAGAATATCCGTGCCGTGGTGATTTCAGCGGAAGGTCGTGGTT
>JACCEE011568321.1_pt1 | contig 11802 bp, 11 predicted proteins | sample 7449931 | NCBI WGS metagenome assembly JACCEE01 (sample SAMN15323457, study PRJNA562643) | freshwater metagenome | isolation source: river surface water | place: USA:Blue River Watershed | collected 2017-08-19 | reverse complement strand
ATTTGAAGATCCAAAGAGCTGTCATGATGGATACATATGACTTTATCTCTTAATTCACTTGGTATTATTTCACATAGTTTTCGAAAAGAAAGATGTACATTTCCATCATAATCCAAGCCACAAGTATCTTGATAAAGGTAATCTAACTCTCCATCAGCCAGCATATTTACTATATCAATTGGAATATCGTTGGTATCACCACTATAATAGATTCTGGAATCCTTTGATGTTAAGATAAATCCATATGCAGGAATTACTGGTACATGCGAAACTGGCATAAAAGACAACTCTAGGTTGCCAAACCCTGTATCAATAACAGTCTTTGTCTCGGCAACTAATTCATACATATTTGATTCAACACCAATGCATGCAAAAAAATTATTTAATAATTCCATATCAGGAAAGTAGATTCTTGGAGTTATTTTTAAGACATAATGGGCATAAAAAACAACCTCACCCAGACTCCCGATATGATCTGGGTGAGTATGCGTAATAATAATATCTAGTTGTGCTAATTCATCTAATAATTTTAACTCTCTTAATTGATGAAAAACGCTACCCCCACAATCAATTAAGACCATTGAATGATGGTCCAAAATATACGCACTTGTATTTCCAAGCCTCGTGTTAAAAGCACTTCCTGTTCCGATAAAATGAATCACTTCACAACCTCCTCCGTGGCCACTCTGCCTTTTCTCAATGTAACAAAAAACACAATTGCGCTTACAACATCTACACAATATATGAAGCTCGAAATTGCATATAACAATGCCATTTTCTTGCTTAACATCCCCTCTTTTCTAGCGCAAACACTGGCACTAATTCCGATCATTCCAGTTAGTCCAATCGTCATCAAATCAATGAGAACAGCCCACAGAATAAAACCGATTCCCCATACGCTTGCTAATAGTCCTAACATCCCTAATGCGAAGTGAATCATATATGCTGGAATATGAACTAATTTAATAATCATATTCGTTTTAACTAATTCTATAGCATTGTATTTTCCTTTGATCGCCATAATTAGATTTACTACAACTACAATTAACGAATACAGATTGCATACAATTGCTAGGATGAACATAATAACCATACCGTTTGACTGCATTTCCATCGAATTATCAATATTAGAATAAATATAAACATACATCGCCAAACAAATCATATATATGTATGGATAGAACATTACTGGTAACAATTTCAAATTATTTTTCATGACTACAGATCTCCAATCGTTCAAACTAATACAAAGACAAACGAATCTAGTATTACTCCTATATTTACTTTTCTTCCAAAAACCGCTTAGGAATATATGCTTCCATCATACAAGAAGATGGAATTACTTTTTGTGGGTCAATCTCACTAATATCGTACTCAAACTCAACCTTTCCATCTTGAACTGTAACATTTGTCACATTACAGCATGCCCATTCTGAAGTATCTACTCTACAAAATTTAACAGCAACAGAAACATTATCAAAATCTGTACCACTATCAACATCAAGTGATACATTTTCTGGTAGAGATATCCCCTTTGCCATATTCAAAAACCTATCGTATTCTTCTCTCGAAGTCAACACATATGTTTTGTCACCATAGCATTCATATAGTTGCGTCCCCTCGATTCCAATATAAGCTGCATAACGAAAGCCCAATGATTGATTAATGTCATTGTAGTCTGGGTAAACCACATTTGAAAACACTTTATCTTCTACGATTTCTTTCTTAATTGCTGCCATGTGATAAAATCCATCCATGCATTCCGGTACATACTCATCCTCAGGTTCAATTTGCTTATCATAGTGAAAATATATATTATCTTGTTCAATAATTACACGATCCGCGTGGTAATCATAGCCACCACAACTGAATTCATCATATTGAATTAAGTAATTATACTCTGAAATGGGAAATGATTTTATCATCTTTTGGAATTCATCTACAACCGATTTTTCAACATCTTTTAATGGGAATCCATTGTCATATTTATAAGCCAACCCATATCGTTCTTGAGCATACTTTAGCTGTTCTTCATTGGCAATGAAGATGGGCATATAATTAAGTCTATTTTCTATCGAAAGATATCCACAATTAAAGCTATACACATGGGCATCGTCTAATGTTAGGACTGTTTTAAAATCACTCTTTAAGTTATTTTCTTTGCATCCAACCAAACTAAATATCATTACTATTATAATAAGTACAACCAAAATTTTCTTCATCATTTCCCCTACAGCCCACAGACTTCTTAATCCAATCGTTGTTACAATCCACGCAGAAAAAATACAGATACTATAATTGCATGGCTTTATTGATTGCAAGTTCATAATCATCCTCTATCAAAATATAGTCTAGCCCATTCTGAACACAACCCATTTTATACCTTTGATTCTCACTTTTAATCCGTTCCATTGTGCAAGATTCATCCTCTAACCGCGATTCTATACATGAAGCATAGTTCTTGATGTTATGAAAATTGTATTCAATATACTGGTCACTCATGCAAAGACAAATGAATCTAATATTACGGCTATATTCATCTTCAAAATCCGCTTTCCAATGAAGCGGAAAATAACAGCCTTCTATTATCAGATTTTGATTGTTTTCAATAGCAGTCTTTGCCATTTCTCTTGTAATTGGCCACAGATACTGTTCTAGTTCTTCATCCTCTTCAGGTGTCAAATGAATGCAATTGCTTCTAATCAGGCCCATCTTTATGTGATCCTGACATACATATGGGAAATGATACTTTTCCATCATTTTCTGCGCAAGATTTGTTTTTCCTACATGTGTTGCCCCACTTATAAAAACAACCATCCCTCAGTCCTCCAACAAATCAGCCTGTTTTAGCCACTCTGCTCTTGTTATAGCATATACTTTTGTCTTCTCGTTTTCCTCATCTTCATATTCTTCTACTTGATGACACCCCCACGACATTGCAGTTCTTGCGGAAGGAACATTGGTATATTTCATATAGGAAGAAATTTCATTAAATGTCGTATTCTCAAAGGTCCAATCTCTTACTGCCGATGCTGCCTCTTTTGCGTATCCATTATGTTGCATATCTTTGCGTATATGGTACCCAATTTCTGGCTTAATGAAACCATTCACATTCTGCATCGTAAGCCCGCAATCACCAATCATTTCTCCTGTTTCTTTCAGACAAACAGTGCATCATAATCATTCATATTCAATTCACGTAACACTAATCGTTTTGTATGAATCATTTATATCAGCTCCTTATCTAACCCCTTTTTCATTTTTCTATCATAACCAACTGAATTCTATATGTACCAGTACGGTATTTGTAGAACATTGTCTCTAAGTGCTCCAGGTATTGGACACATACAGACCACCCCGCCCATTCCTCTTTTCTTATCCGACAGTTCATCTAAAACCTTAAAAGCAGATGTCATGTCTGCAGTTACTTTACTGCTTTGCTTTATTTCAATAGGATAAATCAAACCATCTTGCTCTATAATAAAATCAATTTCAGCTTCTTCTTGGATAATCTCACCATTTTTTTTAATTCTCTTCTTATCTTTCCCTCTATAATAAGATACAAAATAGCGGTAATCCAATCCCCTATTCGAATAGCTTTTTAATATTTCTGATATAACAAAGGTTTCAAAGAACGCACCACTCATTGCACCATTTGCCAACGTTTCTGCTGAAAGCCATCTACATAAATAAGAAGCTAATCCTGTATCACGAAAGTATATTTTAGGTGTTTTTATTACTCTTCTTAATGCACTATCCGCGAAGGGTTCTAAAATATAAATAATTCCTGATGATTCTAATATTGATATCCATTTTTTTATTGTATTGGCATCCTTTCCAACTTCATCCGCAATATTGGAATAATTAAGCATTTGCCCTGTCCTTGCCGCACATGCAACCATAAATCGTCTAAATGTATCTAAATCCTGAACAGCGGCCAATTCTCTAACATCTCTTTCTAAGTACGTCTTTATATAGCTTGAAAAATACACTCCCCAATCCATATCTGGATTTTGCATTTCTGGATATCCACCACGATGAATTATTTCCCATATGTTTCCAGGGTTTTTAGCTTCGTTGTTTCGCTTTTTTATATATTCCATCGTCGGTAAAAATGGTGTTTTACAATCACTTTTCATCAGTTCTCGCAATGATAAAGGGGCTATTTCAATAATAGCAACACGTCCTGCTAAAGAATCCGAAGCCATATCCATAAGTTTAAATGGTTGCGAGCCCGACAAATAGAATAACCCCTTATCATTATGATTATCACATGATATTTTTATATGCCTGAATAGCGATGGAACATACTGTACCTCATCGAAAAATACCGGTGGCTCATTAAGCATCATAAACATATCTGGATTATTCTTTGCCTGTTCTTCTATAAAAGGGTCATCAAATGATACCTCCTTTACATTTGGAAACAGATGTCTTAGGAGGGTTGATTTTCCAGTTTGCCTTGCACCCGTAACAAGAACCGCCTTAAAACTATTTGCACTGTTTTGCAGTAGATCTTCAATTCCTCTTTCTATATAATTCATTATACCCTCCAATTTTCAAATGTGACTAATTCGGAATACAGTTCCGAATTAGTCACATTTTAACATAATTGAAATATTAACTCAATCGTAAATCGATATAAATCAAATCTGACCCATCTACTCCCCAAAACAGTTTTGAAATGAACTTACATTCTTCCCATTTTCTGGTCCATAGATTGCAAAACAAACTTCATCAAAATACTGGCCATATCCATCTTCTAGTAGTACTTGTTTAAAATGACTAGCTACCGATTTGGGATTATTATAAAATGCACCACATCCCCATGCTCCCAATATTAAATTGCGGTACCCCCTTGTGTATGCGATCTGTAGCATAATACGAATTCTTCTTAACATCGTATCTGCAACTTCTGCATTGGAGGCAAACATCGCTGCTCCAATTCTGTTTGGGGCCGGTACTGTAATCACACTCGCCATAAAAGGCTCGCTCACTAGTTCACATTTTTCATTTCGAAATACACATACCTTGGACAATAGCATATAATCCGATTCCACCTTGGATAAATGTGTATTGTTATACTTATACATCCTCGCTGCTTCTTCACTGATTAAAGACTGATATAGCGTACTACATCTACAGAGTGCTTCCTCTTGAGCCGTTGATCCTAAAAGAAATCCCCCACCTGGATTATGGGCATTTGCAAAATTCATAACAAATGGATTTTCATACTCTTTAGCCGCCTGAAAGGAATCCTTGGTGTTGATGACAATTTTACACATCGTTCCCGTGCTTTCATTCTTGTTTTCATCTTTGCAATCCTGAAGAAGTTCTTCCCCGTCTTCTGGTGAGTAGACAATCACTTCACTGTAATCATATTTTGGAAGCTGAATAGTTATTCCATCAAGATCATATTTCATCTCTTTTGTTATTTTAATTGTTTCTTTTGCAATCGTAATATTATTCATACCATTATCCTCACCTAGTTCCAATAAACACCTGCACCCAGTAAAGTCTTCCGCCACTGATATAGCATCCAACCCCCATGTGCGTAAAATTACTGTTCAAAATATTGCTACGATGCCCAGGTGAACCCATCCACCCAGCCATTACAGACTCAGGATTTGAATAACCATAGGCAATGTTTTCACCCGCCGCGCGGTATGCAATATTGTTCTCTCCCAGTATTGTAAAGCAGGATCTACCATCCGGCCTTGTATGATCAAAATGAATCGTTGTCTCTCTTGCTCTTACGAATGCTACTGACATAAGTTCTTCACTCACTGAAAGCGGTTGTAGACCAGCTGCTATACGTTCCTGATTAACAAGTTCTACAACGCGTTCTGAAGATTCTCTGTTTTGGATTACGATACCTTGAAAAACTACTTTTGCAGTAACTTTTATTCCGTATTTCTTCATTGCCTCAGAATATGCCGCTTTCGCGGATTCTTTCGTTTCTCCATTCGCAGAATCCAAAGTCAATTTCAATGCATCTAACGTTTCTTTATTTGCCTCATACGTATTATCTGGAACAAAATAGACTGTCACATAATTGTTCCCAACCTTTGGTTTATCATCCCCCGTCTTTGGCACTAATGTGAGTTTACTCGTTCCATCACAGGCAACTTCATACCTTCCGCTTGTTGCAACTGCATGAATAATATTCACGACCTTCCCATCTGCATAGGCTTTTATATCCGTAGTTTGACTGGAATCTTTTACTTTTGCGCTACTCAACGAAAATTTGCGGATACTGTTTGTCAGGGTGACTTTAACCTTGAACGTTCCGATTTGATCAACGTAACTACCATCACTCTTTCTCACGGCTACTTTGTAATCAATATAACCTGAGCAATCACTAGAAGCTGTTGTCGCATTGATATAATCCAACTGCTCCTGGGTCAAATCCTCTTTCACTCTCAACTTATTTCCATCTAGTTCAAAATAGGTACGAAATGCATTTGGCAAACCATTTACATTTGCATTTCTAATATTTGAATACACTAATGTATCCTTTATATAACGCGTACCAACACCCGATAATGTAGCTGAACCGCCTTCCTTTATTGCCATTTTATAGCTCGAATTCGGACTAAAAGACCCCTTTACAACTTGGACTTTTTGCGCTTTCAACCAAACTGCTTTTGAAGCTGTATCAGCTCTGAAGCGTCCTTCATCATCCAGTGTTCCAAACGTAAACCAAAGTTTATAATCTCCTGCTGGCAATGGTTTCGACGTGTCTGACAAAAATGTTAACACAACTTTTCCATTTTCAATTGGATAATAACTAGTTCCACCAAGTACTTTTTCAAACGCATTGTAACGTGCCAAATTACGATCCGACTTATATTTATCTGCATAATCCAAGGTAAGAAGTGCAACTTTTCCAACAGAATCATATGCAAAATCACCGTTTTTTTTCAAATTGTACGTTATCATTTGCTCAGTCTTATACGCGACTGCCTTTAACGTATTTGAAGTTACTATCAAAGGAATTTTTCCACTTGGAAATGTCTGATTTTGGAGTGTATACCTATACTCCAACTGGTTCGCTTTGTCGAATAGTCGAATAGTGAGTATCTCTTTGCTTGTATTGACTAAATAGCATTGTTTACTCGTACCATTTACTTTGATAATGGTCCCATTACTTACGTTCAATGAATGGTTTACATAACTTTCAATTTCTTTCCATTCCTCATTCACATCCGCTCTTTCCATGAGCGTCAAAAGATAACATGCATTTGCATTTGTTTCATTGTTCAATGTTGTGTTACTAGAAAGAATTTCTCCGATTTCTTTTTTCGTCCCATCGGTCATCATCATTTCTATTTTCAAACCTAAATGAGCAGGTTTTGAATATACAATTGTAAGTTTATTTAATGTTGCATAATTTTCACTCTGATCCTTTGCGCGAACATTGATTTTCACATTTCTAGCAGTCTTTAATGCCGTAATCATACCATTTTGATCAATTCGGATTGCTCCATCACTCGCTTGATAACTAAGATACTTTGGTACAAATGTCCATTTTTGCAATTCTTCTAAGCTATAGCTCTCCTGAATTGGTGCGTCTGTACGAAACACACGAATGTATCCTAGTTGATCTGAAGTGATAGAAGTATTACTTCTTGCAGTCACAACCGCATTCCCCGACAGATCCATTTTGACAATGGCAACCTCACCAAGTTTTTCGGATTGCGAAACTAGGTCAACTAGTTCGCTCGAACTACTAACTTCATTTCCATTGTAATCGGCGGCTGTAGCTTTTACCATGAACTGATTATTTGGTTTGTCATCCGATACAATATAGTTCTTTTTTACTGTAAGAATCCCATTTTTAATTCCAATCATTCCGTATAGAGGATCTTCCTGTGTAAATGCCTTACCATCACTCGATAACACGTCCCACACAACCACTTTTCTACTTGGGCTTATCCCCGTGTTAAAATCACTGGTAAATTGCGCTTTAAAGGTAAGTGTTGCTGTCTTCCCAACCGCTTTACAAAGTTGATTGGATGGGGTTATTACAGAAAGCATCCCTTCTTCAATTCCTTGAACCACATTGACTGTGATAAAAGCTTCCGACGCATACATATTTTCGGGAGCACAAGCAGTCACCCTAATTCTATGCGTTCCTAGTGCCGTATTTGCACTTGCAGATGCATATATTTTCAAATCACTACCTAGTTCTTTAAAATGAAGTGCGTATTGCTTGTTTTCTTCTGTTGCATAGGTTAAATCTTCAATTTTTACAAGGTCCTTCTCAGTTGTTTTTGTACTAAATTGGAGTGTCGCAATTGGGACATCGGATTGCGTTGTATAAATTTTCTTAACTCCTTCAATAAGGGAGAGTTTATTTTCATAAAATGGAATGACTTCCACATCCCTTAAAAGCTCAACTTCACTTATATTTGTAACGGATTGTTCAATCTCATTATTCGTTTTCCACACTAAAGAAACTTGAATGTCATAGGTCCATTTTTCTCCCGCTTTAATGGTTCCCTGATTCATTTGAATCATAACATCTTGAGACTGCGAGGCCTCCTTTTTGAAAAAATACTTTTGCGCTTCTATTTCTTCCAAATTATTTTTATTCGTCTTCACTTCAACCGCATAATATAAATTCTCACTGCTTTCCAAATCAACATCCCCTCGAACACCTAGGGTAAGCGAAAGATATTGATCATAGGACTCCTTTACAGTTGCATACGGCTGCATTGTATCTAAACTAGTTTCTACACTCTGTGCATTCACCACCATGGACGAATTCATCTGTGGCATCATTGTAATCACTAGAATTACGATTAAATAAAGTGAAAAAGCTCTTGTCTTATGTTGAATCCATTTTCTCATGCAACTATTCCCCCGCAGATTTATTTAGTGATATTATACCATCATAAGGCACTTTCTGAGTACATAAATTCGTAAATTCAAAACCAGAACAGGTCACAAAGTATCTACTCTGTGACCCGCTCTCCTTCGCTTATTATTCTTTTTAATAAGTTCTACTCTTACTTTTCACAATATATCTGAATTGCCTTGTCCGTAAACTCTGCTGTTCCCACTCCACCAACACCGTCAATATTGTCTGTAAATTCACCACCGCCAGCATACATCTTCCCCAAACCTGAAAGAATCTCATTCGTACAGTTGTAAAAAGTCTTTGTTATATAATCCTGCAGTTTTTTTACCTGCACTTGAACGATGTCTTCTTTTGGATCCAAGGATTTCATTGCTCCAAATTCACCAAATAATTGCATAAACTCATTTGCGATTACGCCATCCTCATCGTTTGTTCTTTGTTTTGCTTTTTCTTCGTATTCTTTATACGCTGCTGTGTTTCCCCACTGCTCTTTTGCTTGTTTTGAATACGCGTTGATTTTACTCGTATCAAATGCTGAAAAATCCATTGTTTTCCCTCCTATTGCTTTTATTCCACGGGCAAAATTAATCAGATTTTCAAGATGCTCCTTTTTCATAGTGAGCATTTCAATTTGTTGCTCAAGTGCTCGCTTTCTATCAAAATCTGGTTGTTCAATAATCTGCTTAATTTCTTTCAAGGGAAATTCCAATTCACGAAACAATAAAATTTGTTGCAATGTTTCTAGAGCCGTATCGTCATACAGTCTATATCCAGATTGTGTAAAATTCGTTGGTTTTAACAATCCAATTTTGTCGTAATATTGAAGAGTGCGTATACTCACTTTCGTCAATTTACTTACTTCATTTACTGTCATCATTTTGCATTCCCTCCTCTCGTGTAATGATAGCATAAACTATTACGTAACGTAGGAGTCAATAGGTTTTTTCGATTATTTATTTCTCTAAGCTTAACAAGTATGTCTTGATGTCTTGACTCATTTTGACATATTCATGATCATGAACATAGTGTGGTGCATCCAATTCAATTGAATCACCATTTTGAATTGTTTCAAGAAAATTAAGCTGATGCGTTTTCCACTCCTTGGCATCCCAACCCGTGCCCGTTCCATTTGAAATAAATAGTAAAACCGGAATTTCAAGTGGCTTCTTTGCGTTCTCCTGCTCAACCAATTTAGCACCTGCTTTGATTGATTCCACTTCTCGTATCATCGTAATCGTCGCCGTTTTCTGATAAAAAATGGCTCTATATTGACTCTTTTCATACTCACTTAACGTTCCATACCGAATTGCCTCACTCTCCTCAATATTGGGAATGAGTCTTGTTATTCCGACAGTTTGTGCCCAATTCCCTAGTTTAACAATCGGCATAGATATCTTATAATCCTCATATGCCTTCGGGACTGCCATATCTAGACCAATGATGGCAGATACTTCTTGGGGATATTGATTCGCCCAATGAAGTGCTTCAATCCCTGACATAGAATGTGGGCACAGAATATAGGGGCCTTCCACTCCCGCCTTGATAAGGGCCTCCCTCGAATTTTCTAAGATGGTATCAACATCCCTCTTCTCATCAATCACATCGCTAAATCCATAACCAAATTTCTCAATCACCACAATTCGATAATCGTCACTTAATTGGGAATAAAGAGATTTAAAATCAAGAATTGGAGAGCAGGTTCCCCCACCAGACATAAAAACAATTGTTTTTTCTCCACTTCCCTCTGTATACACACTCATCTTGTGTCCATCCACTTCAACAAGCTGGCCCATTGGCACTAATAGTGTTCTTTCTTTTGCTAACTGAATTCGGTGATTTATGAACGAAATTCCAATAATTATGAGGATTATCAAAAGAATTGCTACAACTATTTTTATCATTTTTTCAATCCTCTTTTTCATTCTTTTTGCTCCATCTTCCTTTTAACCAAAGTTCCCAAATTTGTAGTATTCCACTCCCCACGCCATAGCACAGAATGTCTTTATAGTCAAAGGTTGTTCCAATGATTACACGCGCCAGTCTACTTTGTGAAAGACCCAACCACTCCACAATACTTAGGTACTGCAACACTTCAATTCCTGCCGCAAAAACAAATAGAAATCCTGGCAGCCACTTGCATTTTTGTGGTATAAAAATCCGTACCCCAAAATACATTAAAACAATCACCAATACATCTCCAATATATGGTCTTACAAAGGAGTCATTCACAAATAGCGCAATTACGATTTCTATTAGTAAAACAATCGCAAACGCAATCAGATACTTCATTCTACTTTTCATTAGTCTCCCTTTTCTGATTGCCTCTCATAGCAAAACATCCACATATGTGGGACTATACTCAAGATGCTTTAAAAACAATGTCAAAAAATCTTCTGTACCCATAAGAATGGACGCTGTATTTACACAGGGGTGAAAATAAATTTTATCCTCAGATAACAAATCTCGATCGATTAATAACTGAACCTCTTTTTTTGTATCAAATATAAGCCCCATGGGACTAACTGCCCCTGGTGTCACATTTAGAAATTTTTCAAGATACTCGTCTTTGGCAAAACTTAACCTCGCTTTTTGAATTTGCTTCGATATTTCCGCCGTTCTAAACTTTTTATCAAATCGTACCAGCAATAAATAGAATTCTGTTTCCTGTCGATTGCACAAAAACAAATTCTTGCAATGCACACCATTTCCCAATTCTTTGACAATATGTTCACAGTCAAGAATGCTATGTGCCGGTTCATGATGTATTACTTCATACTGTATATTCAGTATTTTTAGTAAATCATATACTTGCTTTTCAACTTCACTCATTCCGTCTTCTAGCATATTCATATTTCCTTTATTCTTTTACATTTTTCTCATTTTAACTTATAAACCATTTTCTATCAACCACCTAGTGATTTCCTCTTCTCTATTTT
>JACCEE012375391.1_pt1 | contig 11803 bp, 11 predicted proteins | sample 7449931 | NCBI WGS metagenome assembly JACCEE01 (sample SAMN15323457, study PRJNA562643) | freshwater metagenome | isolation source: river surface water | place: USA:Blue River Watershed | collected 2017-08-19 | reverse complement strand
TAGATTTAGGATATTCAACTTTGTTATTATAAGATTCTAATATAATTAATAGGAATTCATTTATTACTTCTCTATTTTTAATAAATTCTTTGATAGAATTATCAGATTTGAAATAACTAAATGTTTTTAATTTCTTTTCTTCTGGATAATCTTCACTTACAAATTTACTTTTAATTTGGTATTCTCTACAAAATTCCATAGTATCAGTAGGGCTTATCTCGGGAAAATCATTACAACATATCATTAATGATGATTGTATTCTAAATTCCACTTCATCTTTATTGTTTTTACGGGCATTTATATAATCTCCTCCACTACAGAATTTTTTAATAATACTTCCATCTATTCCTTGTTTATCTTGTAAGCTTACTTCTTGAGTTATAGCAAGTCTTTTAAATTCATAATCTAACATCCAGCTTAGGGCCTTTGCTGAATCTGTATTTAAATTTTTATTAACAAAGTTTCCTACATTTGTAAATTCTACATATGATTCAAAACATTCTTTAATTAATGCAGATATTACACTTTTACCACAGTCTCTTAAGCCTTGCATTAATATCCATTGTTTAGATTCTATATGTCCAGCTATCGTTTTTGATATATTATGAAGAAAATTATCTCTTAATTGAACATTTACAGAATCTTTTTCTAAATCAGTAATAGAAAATATGGGATTTAATATTCTATTATAAATTTGTTCTCTTATTGTCTTATTGGACTGTTCTTTATATACTCTATCTATTTTAAAGAATGTTTTTAATTTATTTGTTTTAATGAAGCTTTTTTCTTTAAAATCATAATATCCATTTTGGAAATATATTTTATATAAAGTATCTTCCCATACTTCTTTTATAAAATTATTTTTAGATGGTTCTACTAAATTTAATACAGATTCTACTAAATTATTTAGTTGTGAGTGATTTTTAGATATTAACTTATCTTTACCATTTTCTTGAATGTAGTACTCGTTTTCTGAAAAGATTTTATATAAAGTTGATTTGATATCATTTAGGGATGTTAAAATTATATTGTCTGTTATTAAATAATATTGGCTTCTGTATTTGATTAATTTGTCTTTAAGTATGTTATCAATAATATAATTGGCTAATTCAATTATATCTGTAGCATTATAATAATCTATTTCTTTTAATTCCAAATTATTTAGGTCTTCTAATAATTCAGTATTATGTTCTTTAAATGACCATTTAATATTTTCTTTCTTAAATAGTTTATCTAATTTTTTAGTGATATCATTTATATCATAATTTCCTTTATAAATCATACATCCATCAAACATCAATGTGCATACTTCTATATTTTCAGATCTGAGAAAGTTTAGGGCTTTATCTAAATATTCATTTTCTATTTTACATAATACTAAATTTATTAATTTACCTTTTTGATTATAATTTGCATCTTTGACATATTTATAAAAATCCTTCTGGTAGATATCATATAAAGATGATATTATATTAGTTGTTTCTTTATCAAATTCTATAAAGTCTTGATTCTTTATATTTTTATTCTTAAATTTAGTAGTTAAGTGTTCTTTATTAATACAAGTTAAATAAAGGGCTTTTGCTTCTGACCTACTTATATTAAGTTCTTCCATAATAGCTTTTAAATAGGGTTCTCTATTATCAATATATTTCTGGATATTATAACAAGGAATATTATGCTTTTTACATAAATTCATAATAATATGGGGATGGCAGTTATTCATATCTAAATCATATACAATCCCATCACATAATATGCCCCTAAATCCATTATATAATCTTTGAATTGAGGGTGTTTTACTTTGTAATCTTCCAAAATCCTTATTTTCTACAAATCCATATTCAACCTTTAAATTATTATTACTTTTACATAATTCTTTGGCATAATTCTTTATCTTAGTATATTCGCTTCTTAAATCATAATCATTATGTCTTTTAGTAGTTGATTTATTAAATAATTCAGTAAATTGGGCATAAGTAAGTAAATTTAATTTTTGGGCTACTTCTAAATTAACCTTTTCAATTAGAAACATTTTTATATATTCTTATATTAGAAAATAATTTTTAAGTATTTTTTTATACTTTTAAATTTATGACAATTTTATTTTGTCATAAAATGGGGGTTTATTATAAGAATTGTCGGACTAAAATTATAATGACAATTTTATTTATGACAAAAATATGTGATGATTATAAGAATTACGGCCTTGAAATTAATATGTCATTAGAATTGTGGCCTGATTTTAATATTTTATGACAAAAATGACAATTTTATGAAATGACAAAAAAAAAATGGGGTTTTTCTATAAAGATATGTATATACTATAAGGACTCTTATAAAATATTTTAAAATTAATATATATATTTCAATTATTTTTGTCATTTTGTCATAATATATATATAATAAGGCTATAATTCTTATAATCGAATCAAAATATGCATTTTAAGGCCACAATTCTTATGACATTTTTTATGACAAATATATAAATATTCTATGACAAATTATTTTATTTTAAAAATGTCATAAGAATTCTAGGACTAAAATGAATTCTTTAAAAAAATTATAATAAAAAGCCCTTTTTAAAAGGCCAAATATTAAGGTTTTTACTAAGGATTTTATCAAAATATTTGAATTTTTAAGAAAGAAATTTGATTGTATCCTAAGTATTTTAATAGATATTTTATAAATACTATAATTAAAATCTAATTATAATATATATATGTCAAAAGTCGATATAAAAAAGATAGGTGGGTATAAAGAAGAAATTGAGGAAGCAATAGAAGAACCCTTAGATGATTCAGAAATCCGTCATTATTTACCAGATGCAAAAATAATGACATACAAAGAATTATCAAAATATCGTCATATAAATGAATTATTACCAGAGGAAACAGACTATGCAATTATTTTATATTTAGACGCACCTAATAAAGGACATTGGACAGCCGTTTTAAAATATAAGAACATATATGAAATGTTTGACCCATATGGCGTAAAAGAATTAGACGAAGAATTAAAATGGACACCTTGCCCCCAGAGAATTAAATTAGGAGTAGCAATACCATATCTAACCCGTCTTTTTAATACAATAGAAAAACCTTATAAGGGTATATTAAGCACATTCGAATATCAAGATGATAAGATGAACATAAATAGTTGTGGAAAGCACTGTGTATTTAGAATATTAAAATTGTTGGATAATCAAATGAATATTAATGCTTACTATGGCTATATGAAGAAATTAAGAAAAGACTATAATTTAACATATGATGAAATTGTATCAACATATATCAACCCAGAAATAGATATTAATGAAGATTTAAAGAGATAAAACGATATATTTATATATGGAAGAAAAAAAAAATAAATATCAAAATGGTAAAATTTATAAAATCATAGATAACGGTTATAATATGGTTTATTATGGTTCAACAATAAATAGATTATGTCAAAGAATGGCATTACATAGACAAGAATTTAAAAAAAATAATCATAAATATTCAGTAAGCCAAATATTTAAAACATACGGTATTGAAAATTGTAAAATTGAATTAGTCGAAAATTATCCCTGTAATAATAGAAATGAATTAGAAGCAAGAGAAGGATATTTTATAAAAAATAATGATTGCATTAATAAATTTATCGCAGGAAGAACACAAAAAGAATATTATGAAGATAATAAAGATAAAAGGAAATTAAAAATGAAAGAATATCAACAAGCTAATAAAGATAAAATGAAAGAATATCAAAAAAAGTATCTTGAAAAAAATAAAGATAAAATTAAAGAACAAACTAAGAAATATAGATTAAATAAAATTAAACAATATAAAAAAGCCCCTGAAATAGATATTAATGAAGATTAAAGCAATAAATTAATTAATTCATTCTTAGAATCACTTTTAAATTGTTTCAAATTTCTTTGGACTAATTCTAGAAAATATTTTAATAAATTTCTATTAATATATTTCACCTCTTTACTTTTTAAAAAGGGTAAAAATAATTTAGACATAACTTCAGACATAACATAATCAACATTATCGAATTTATCCAAATAATAACAGACATTACATAGAACCATATTAAATACAGGTTGTAAATCTTCTCTATCTAAAAGAACAGACAATAAGTCTTTTAAAATGTCAAATGAATATTCAGTGTCTTCTTTTATAATTTCACTAACTCTTACAAATTCATCTACAGTACAAATATTAAGAAAACAACTATCCTTAATAACTTTTTCTTTTAGTGTTTCAGTATAAATACTTTGAAACATTCTTAAGACCAATGGATTTTCTAATAAATTATTATCCATACTATATATATTATTAAATTAGATATTTATTTTTAAACATCTATTTATTTAAAGATTTATTAATTTTAAAAGTTAATAAAAGATGAATAAGAATGAAAAATATCAAAAGGGCAAAATCTATAAAATTGTAGATAACGGTTATAATATGACTTATTATGGTTCAACAATAGAAAAATATTTATGTAATAGAATGTCAAAACATAAAAGGAAATATAAATTATATAGAGAAAAAAATGAATACACAAGTTTTATAATATTTGAAAAATATGGTATTGAAAACTGTAAAATAGAGTTAGTTGAAAATTATCCCTGTAATAGTAAAGAAGAATTATTAAAAAGAGAAGGTTATTATATTAAAAATAATGAATGTGTTAATAAAAATATATCAGGACGAACACAAAAAGAATATTATGAAGATAATAAAGAAAAAATAAAAGAAAATACAAAAATTTGGAGAGAAAATAATAAAGAATATTATAAACAAAAAAAAAAAGAATATAGAGAAAAAAATAAAGAAAAAATAAAAGAATCTCGAAAAAAACATTATGAAGATAACAAAGAAAAAATATTAGAACAGAATAGATTATATAAAGAGGCTAAAAAAAAATAAAAGACTCACCATAAAATATAATAACTCAAACTTGAAGCACTATATTTATTATTAGTAGCTTTCATAACTTTATGGGCTCTTTGTCTATATTGTTTAATTTTATCAACAAGATATTCAAAAGAAAAAGTTCCGTCATTTACTTGTTTAGCTATAATAAGTTGGTCTTGATATCCAACAGCACCAAATTTAGTTCCATTATAATCCAATTTATGGTCATTATCATCTGCAATAGTTAATAAATTAGGATTATAACCTCTCATTTTGGCTACTTTTTTAGCATTAGTAAGATATTCTTCTTCTGTCATATCAATAGATTCTAATTGTTTTTTAAATTTGTTAGTTGATGACTTTTTACCATTCCCACTAAATTTAGAAGTAGAAGGACCATATTTTTTATAAATATCTTTAACTGGTTCAGGAATAATAGGTAAGTTATCTACAGCAAAATCAGCGATATCAGTTAAAGCATTTACAGCCTTACCCATAATACTTTTATCATATTCTTTCCTCTTAGCTTTATTATGGTTTAATTTACACTGGGCTTTTGTAGTTCTAGTTTTATTAGCATCTCCATTATCGTCAAAACTACACATAACTTCTTCATATTCTGGATTTTCTTTAATAAATTGGTCATATTGTTTATTTTGTTCATTAAGTTGATTAATTTCGGCATTAACTCGTTGCCTATCTTTATTTTCCAAATCGACAAATTGGTCATAAGTTAAACCTTTATAAATACCTTTAGACTGTCTTCTTAAAAATGTATCTTTATCAATAACACCACCAACTAATTTTTCATTAATCATAATAGCTTGCATTTGTTTAATAGCTTTCTTTTTACTCATTCCTTTTTTAGAGAAACATTTAGTAGGCTCCGAAACTTTACATACTTTATAAGTTCCATCTGCTTGATAAACAAGGTCGTATGGCATAATATATAATATAATTAGATTTAAATTATATTATTATTAAAAAAATTAATATGTTTAGTGGTTTTAAAATGAATTTTTTTATTACGTTGTACATAATAACCACCACATTCACAAATAATTTTAGTTCTTTCGTTCCTTTCTAATCCACATTTATCGTAATATTTTTTTTGACTTTCTTTAAATTTATTAGGATTTTTTAGAATCCAATTTTTACTATATTCTAAACATTTATCTTTATTATCATTTCTATATTCTTTTTGAGTTCTTCCATCAATTCTTATATTAATACATTTATTTTTTCTAATATATTCTCCTTCTTTTTTTCTTAATTCATTAATATTATTAATTTCTAATTCTTCAACTATTTCAAAATTAAAAACACCATTAAAAATTCTACTAATACAAGTATTATTATTAATATTTTTATGTCCGCTTAATCTTGAAGACAAATTATTTTGAATTGTACTTCCAAAATAAACATTATTATTATCAAATAATTTATAAATAATTCCTTTCATTAATATATTAAATTATACATAATTCTTTAAATCTATTAAATAAACATAAGGCATTAATATAATAAATTCTTTAAGTTAAATTGTCAATGATAAAATTTCTTTTTCTTAGCTTTACATACTAAATCAACACCAGTTTCCTTTTTTAATTCATCTGTTTGGTCATTAGCTTAATTTAATTTCAAATGGCATATATATATATATTATAATTAGATTTAAATTATAGTATAATTAGTTAAATAATTTATTGAGAAGGAATTACTGAAGCATTAGTAAGGCCTTTAGATGCAAAGTCGAATGATTCACCAGAACCAGCATTGGATTCAAGGAATATCCCGTCAGCAAATGCATCAAAGAATTGGTTTTCATTCATTACTCTTGCATCATATACAGCTTTATCGACTTTGCCAGCCATTGCAGTATCTACAGCAGATTGGTCGGCTTTAAGGGCTAATGCACTATCAACAGAAGATTGATCGGCTTTGCCAGCAATTGCAGTACCTACATAAGATTCAGAGGCAAGACCAACTAATGCAGAGGCATCAGCTTTACCAGCTAATGCAGTATCAACAGAAGATTGGTCGGCCTTAAGGGCTAATGCACCATCAACAGCAGATTGGTCGGCCTTAAGGGCTAATGCAGTATCAACAGAAGATTGGTCAGCTTTACCGGCAATTGCAGTACCTACATAAGATTCAGAAGCAAGACCAACTAATGCAGTAGCATCGGCCTTAAGGGCTAATGCAGTATCAACAGCAGATTGGTCAGCTTTACCAGCGATTGCATTACTGACATAAGAAACAGTGGCAGTTTGGGGGCTATTTTTAAAATAAGCTACTCTAGACATCTACTATTATATTAGAAAAAAATTTTTTTCAATTAATTAAATTATTATAATTAAATTCTTGACCATTATTGTCTATATAAACAGATTCTTTAAACACATTAATAAAATTCTTAAGTTCTTGAATATACAAATTTAGACTATTAATTTGATTCTGTAAAAGAGTAATTTGATTCTGTTGCTCAGTTATGATATTTAAATTATTCAAATTTTCAAAATTGACAACATTATTATTAATTTTCAAATTGCCCGTCATATTGATATCTTTAATAAATAGCTCTCCATTCTTAACAATTTGCGAGACACTCATATTATATTAAGCTTAGATATTAATTAAAAATTTTTGTATATTTTTTTCTTTTTTTTTACCTAATCCAACACCAGCGGGACCACTTCTCATTCTTGCTAATTCAGCATCAATATCAGCACCAACCTTAGCCTTCTTTTCTTCTTCAGCTCTTTCCTTTTCTCTCATAGAAGATACAGTATCATATCTAGTAATAGGTTCTGGTAATCCCAAAATTGAAGCTTCCCTTTTTTCTAAACTACTTAAAGTACCTGAACGCTCCTCACCAGCAGGCATAGCTGTGGCAATTCTTCTTTCTCTATCTAGAGTTTCTAATCTAGCTCTATTAAGTGGATTTTCAACTCTATCAATCATTTCATATTCACTTGCTTTATCTTTAGCTCTTTCTGATTCAGGATATAAATCTAATGCATCTTTTAATTCTCTTTCTAATACTTCTTTAACATAATTAGGTCGTATACCTTCATTTACTTTGAAAAAATACACATTATTAGAATATGTAATAATTTTTTTGAATCTTTGTAAAGCTTTAGAAGATAAATCCAATTTAGATTCAGCAATACCTACATCATAAGTATAAGTTAATCTTTGTCTTAAAGTTCTAGTAGGTAAGCTTTTAACACTTCTTAGAATATCTTTAATATACATTTCTGATGCTGTTTTAGGAGTTATAGAATCAATCATTTCAAAAGCATCATCAGCACTACTTAAACCAGATATATTTTTATATAAGTTATATTCATCACTATATTTTGGATGAGACTTATAAACAGTACTGCTCCAACTTTTAAAATTATTACCAAAATTATTGACAACAGTATCTATAAATTTTCTATTACCAAATCCACCTTCTAATTTTTTAGTTAAATCAACACCAGTCATCATTTTAAGTTCTTTAGCTTGTTCATCTGCTTCAGCTAATAATTTGGGGTCATCAAATTGTCTTAATAAACCAATTAATTTTTTATGTTCTTTAATAAAGTCATCTTGTTTCATAATAATATCACCATTCTTATCTCCACCAGTTATTTTATTAACAATATTACCTAATCTAGTAGCCCCTTTCATTATATAAGGAACATAAGAAGGCAATCCTTCATAAATTTCTTTTAAGTCTTGAAATAAGAAATCTTTAGCCTTTTGAGAATATAATCCTTGCCCCTCTAATAAATATTTTATAAAGAACTGACAGTTATTAGAAAAAGCATCATAATCAAAAAATGTTTTATCTCCTACATTTTTTCTAGCAGTTTCTAATATTTTATTAATAGTCATTTCTCCAGTGAAAGGAATATCTAGACTTTCAGTATCTTTATAAACTTTATAATCAGGACTAATATTTACAACTTCATTCTTTTCTAATATAATATCTTTGCCACTTTCTAATCTAGCAACTAAACTTAAATGGAATAATTTATCAAAAGCATATTTCTTTTTTAATTCTTCCCATTTTCCTAAACTGACAAAATTAATTAAAGTATTCAACATACTTCCTACTGGTGTTCTACTAATAAATAATTGTTTAACTAGAATATTTCCATATTGTTCTATAGTCTTCTTACTTTTATTATTATAATTATCTAATCTAGGCTTAAAAAATTCACCCACTTTACTTACAACATTAGATGCCTTTTCTTTTAACCAATCAAAAAGACCAGCACCTTCAAGATGCATATGTTCAGGCTTTAATTGACCAAATACTAAAGTAATATCTTTATTGACTTTCTTACTTTTGAAACTTTTAGGTTCGAACTTTTGTTTAGGAATATTTCTAAATCTGTATTGGTTTTTAGTTTCTCTATGAAAGAACTTCTTTTTCTTAATAATATTTTGGGCTTCAGCAAATGCTTGCTCAAATGGTATAGACTTATTAACTAAAACTGTATGTAATGCGTATCCATTATTATTACCATAACCCAACATTTTCCCCTCAATTAAATTTTCTTTATCAATAGTATCATAAAGATATTTTTGGGCATCTTTAAAATCTCCATAATTATTTTCAACCATTCTTCTAAGATAATTTTTCTCATCTTTTAGCTTGTTATATTTTGGAAAATCTTTAGGATAATATTCTCTAATATAAACATCAGGATGTGTGGTATCATATTTTCTGTATAAACTTAATAATTCATTATCAGTTTTAACACCATATTTCTTTTTCATTTGATTATAAAATAAACGATTGTCTTTTGGTTTATAATCATCTAAATTTTCTAAATCTTTCATTATTGATAATCTTTTTTTTTCAAATTCTTGAAAGTTAGGATTAGGTTTATCTTTAGTTCCATAAAATTTAATACTTAAATCTTTCAGTCCTCTTAAAGTATCTAAATAATTTTCAACTTCAGTAGGATATTTAATTTTTTCTTCTTTTTTAGGTTCTTCACCTTTTAATTTTTTATCCCAAAATTTAATATCTTCTTCTTTCTTACTAATCATTTCTTGTAATTTTTTGATGGCATCTTGTGGGTCAATTTCTTTCTCTTCCACTTCTTTCTTTTCTTTTTTCTCTTTCTTTTCACCTTTAACTTTTTTAATGGGTTTCTCTTTAATTATTTCATCAAAATTTTCAACAAATTCTTTAATTTTGGCATCTCTCTTTTTATTCTTTCTAATGGGTTTAGCATATTTTTTATAAAATTCTAATTGTTTAGGGTCAATATTTTCTTTCAAATAAGGATTATTAATAATATCATAATATGCTTTAGAAAAAGTACTAATTTCACTTCTTTTAAAAGGTGCTTGTTGTTCAAAAGGAGTTAAAACAGATTTAATATTATTATTTTCATCTATTATCAAATGCTTTTTCATTTCAATAATTAAGTCATCTTTTTTTAGTTTAGAATAATTTGAAATATGATAATGCAAATTATACTCTTTAACTATTTTTCTAAGTTGCTTAATATTTAAATCTTCAAAATTTACCATTATATATATTATTAATAGATTTTTATTTTTAATAAATTTTATATCTAATATAATAATATAAATAATGTCAGTATCACAAATTATTAATCCAATAACGGGTAAAATAGAAAATAAATATTTAGATGCTGGTAGTGCATCAACTTTAGAAGATGTATTATCTAATGGAAATACAGCAGGTCCATATGATATAATTGCAGATAGTTCAACAATAAGGGCTTCTGAATTACAAACTGAACAAATTGCTTTAAGTGCAGGTTCATTACAAACGGAAATTAGTGTTGATAATACACTAAAATTTAATACTGGTTCAGAATTAAAATTTGAAAATACACCAATAATTACAACATTAAATACAGATGTTTCAGGAACTTTAAATATTGATAAAGGTATTCTTTGTACAGATGGAAATATAATAGCAAGTATAGGTGATGTTGTAAGTGCTTATTCTTCTGGAATGGGCCCTTATGCATTAGTAAGCTTAAATTATATTGGTAAATTAATTAATCCATTATTAAATAAATTGGGTGTAATTCCAGTAGCTAATGATTTAAGTTCTTCAACTGTTTATTATGATATTTCAGCTGGTGGTGTAGGTTCTCCATCCTCTTGGATTCCAGATCAACAACCTCCTGTAGATGGTTCAGATAATACTTGGTCTCATACAAAACCAGCAGGTGCTGGTGGTTTAGGTGTTAAAATAAATTGGTTTCCATTTAATCCATATTATCCTAATCCCCCTTCAATAGGTCCATTACCATCTTTTAATTTTACAAAAAAAGAATTAAAAGCAGTATGGGCAGTTATAACACCTTTAACAAACATATCAACTCAAGGGGCTATATTTTTTAATATATTTACTTATGATAATGTAAATGGTTCATCAACTTATTTTACTAATAGATGGGATTATAGCGCAAATAACTTAGCCCTTCCATTAACAACTGGTGCGCTCACTTTACAAGCAGGCTTTAAGTATTTAATTTATTGTTATGATGCTCCAAAAATTGTAGCAACTCCATCAGTTTCAACAACAATCACACAAGCAAATGGACAATATCCATCTCAAACTAATGCTGATTTAATGAAAGACCCTTTTGATATTCATACAGATATCCCACATATTGGATTTAGTGCAGTAGCATTAACAACTTCACCAACCCCACAACCATCAGACCCAACTAATATACCTATTTCAGGAATTTGTTTTAGTACGACAAGCTCTCAATTAACAACAGCATTATCATTTAATGTTCATTCAATTGGTTATAGAGTAATTGGTGGTTCGGCTAATTTAGATTATGAATATAACTTACAATATGATTAAATTTTATTAATAATTAATTAAATTATTA
>JACCEE011875228.1_pt1 | contig 11807 bp, 8 predicted proteins | sample 7449931 | NCBI WGS metagenome assembly JACCEE01 (sample SAMN15323457, study PRJNA562643) | freshwater metagenome | isolation source: river surface water | place: USA:Blue River Watershed | collected 2017-08-19 | reverse complement strand
TTAATAATCTGTTTCAACACTTTCAACATTTTAAAAATTAAAAACACCTCTTCATTATCCGACTTATAATCCTTGCTAATGCAATATTCATTGCCATCTAGCACCATAAAATTCCAAATCAACCCAACCACCGTTAAACCATAAATCGGCTTGTCATTATTATTCATTTCCCGCGCTACCAACATTGCCGCCAAAGCCTGCGCATCCGGTGAACCTTGATTTTCAATACTGCGTTTATACTCGTGCATACAAAACAATGGAACATCAGGATCACGAAACCCAGTTGCAATCATGCCATCCACGACCCCCGACAATTCATAATCACCGACTACACCCGATAAATTACGCTCTAAAAAATAACCGATTGTTCGGTCATCAAATTTCACTGCCATCATCAGCGGACTGATAAACTTATTTTCCAATTCCACTTCATTCCAAGATTTGCCACCCCAAGCTAACGGTTGCTGTAAATCTAATAAAAGCTGCTTTTCAAAACTCGATATTTCAATTTCGGTTTTTTGCCAAGTTTGTAATAAAGGAGAATCCACATCCAGAATTTGCGTCAAATTAAAAGCTTTGTCTAATGTGGTTAATGTCCATCCTTTAAACGTTTCTTTTTTCATCATATTCCCCTTTCATTTTTTTAATTAAAGATAGCCGCTAGCGATAAAATCAACGGCGGTTTTTTATTGCCGCGTATTTTAATTAATCCAACAGTCGTGTTTCTAAAATTTCCTTAAACTTGCGCAACACCGCAATAATCAGTAACAAACCATCAGGCTTAGTGCAATCATAACTTTCAGAAATACAATAGGTTTTTTCCTGTAATACCATAAAATTCCAAAGTTTTCCTATCACATAACAACCATAAACCGGCTTATTGCTTTGATTTAAAGCTTGTGCAATTAGCATGGCTTCTAACAATTGCCCAATCGGGTCGCCATTCGGGTCAGTCTGGCGTTTATATTCTTGAAAATGAAAATAAGGCACTTCAGGGATATTTAAAATCCCTTTTGCCAACATAAAATCCGTTTTAATTTTTAAATAATGTTCATCAATCGTGGCAGCAATAGTCCGTTCAAAATAAGGATGGTAACGATCCGTATCGTTGAGATGCCCTAGCTTTAATACAAACGCAATAAAACGCATTTTTAAATCTTCTTCATACCAATTATGAATATTTCGCATCGCATCATTTAATATATCGTCAAAGGTTTCTTGCTCATTATTATTCAATATACTCTCAGAAACTGTTAGCCATTCGCTTAATAAAGGATGTGTCTTATTGCCAATTAAACGTTGTAAATTAAAAAGCTTAATTAATTCTGCCTCACTGTATTGCTTTATTTTTTTTGCCATTATTTTCTCCGGCTTTGAAGTTTACATTTCAAACAAAACCGCACTTTAATAAAACTAACGGCGATTTTTTATTGCCCGCTTTAAATCGCTATTTTCAGAAATAAAAAAGCCCGCTAACCGTTGCCAGTTGCGGGCTTTGATGAACTTTGTTAAATCTTTAATTGGTGGAGGCGGCGGGAATCGAACCCGCGTCCGCAAATACTCCGCCGTAAGCTCTACATGTTTATCCTGCGCTTTGATTTAATCAAATTTTTCTCGTCAGGCTAAGAAAATATTTGACGATTTCGATTGAATTTAGCACAGTCGGCTACGAATGAAGCCTAAATGCGATCTTGTGTCTATGACCCCTGAAAGTTCTTAACGAACCTGCACGCACAAGCACACACAGTCAGAGGAATGGTGCTGTTTTTAGGCAGCTAAAGCCATTGAGTAGTTTTCGTCGTTTGCGAATACTTTTTTTCAGTAGGTTTTACAAGCGGTACTGTGCTTGACATGCACTTAAGGTTTCGCTACCCACGTCGAAGCCAGGTCGCCCCCCTTAACCTTTAAGTGTAACCCATGATGTGACTACAAATCAACCACGAATTACTTTACTTAACTAACGTTAAACAAATTCTCCTGATTTTTATTTAATAACCGGGTAAAAAATCTAATTTCAATTGTAAAATCAAATAAGATAAACACATGATGTCACTAAAACGGTTAAAATGAATTGTTTTAACTTTTAAGGATAAGTGTCATTTTGTATGGAAAATACCGATGATTTAAGAATTACTGAGGGACGGAAAATTCCTTCCCCACAGCAATTGCATGAAGATTTACAAATTACTGAGCGAGCAACTCAAGTTATTGTTCAAACCCGAGCCGACATTCGCAAAATTTTAACCGGTGAAGATGATCGATTATTAGTGGTTATAGGACCTTGTTCTATTCATCACAAACAATCGGCTCACGATTATGCGGCGTTGCTTAAACCGATTAAAGATGAATTAGCCCGCGATTTATTAATTGTGATGCGGGTTTATTTTGAAAAACCGCGTACCACTGTCGGTTGGAAAGGATTAATTAATGATCCTGATTTAAATAATAGTTTTGATATTTGTAAAGGTTTACATATCGCTAGAGAATTACTGATCGAAGTGAATGAACTCGGCGTTCCAGCGGCTACTGAATATTTAGATTTAATTACGCCGCAATATATTTCGGATTTAATTTCTTGGGGCGCAATCGGTGCAAGAACTACTGAAAGTCAAGTTCATCGAGAATTAGCTTCAGGATTATCCTGTCCAGTCGGGTTTAAAAATGCCACTGACGGTTCAACCAAAGTGGCGATTGATGCCATTTTAGCGGCGAGTCGTTCACATCATTTTTTATCCGTTACGAAAGAGGGCTATGTCGCGGTATTTTCCACCGCTGGAAATCAAGATACCCATATCATTTTGCGCGGCGGGAATAATGAACCGAATTATGATGCGGTCAATGTGGAAAAAGTCGCTGAAAAATTAGCTAAATCTGGCTTACGTCCTAATATTATGATTGATTTTAGTCACGCAAATTGTTTAAAACAATACCATCGTCAACTGAATGTGAATCAAGATGTCTGTGAACAAATTTCTGGTGGTGATCAACGAATTATCGGCGTTATGGTTGAAAGTCATCTCAAAGCAGGTCGCCAAGAATTAGTCGCTGGCAAAATGCCTGATTATCATCAAAGTATCACTGATGCTTGTTTAGGTTGGGAAGACAGTGTGAAAGTATTGCGTGATTTGTCCGTCGCGGTACAACAACGTCGTACTTTATGATCATTCAGTGAACAAAATCGATAGGAAATACACAATGCAAATACAAATTAATGGTGAAAAACAACAGTTTGATCAAGCAATCACGGTCGCTCAAGTGATTGAATTATATGGTTTAAGTGGTAAACGAATTGCGGTCGAACTGAATCAAGCTATTTTACCTGCGCAACAATATACCCAACGCTATTTAGCCGACGGCGATCAATTGGAGATTGTTCAAGCGATTGGCGGCGGACAAGAGAATGATCCATTTTTTATCGGAAAACGTTGTTTTCATTCACGATTATTAGTCGGTACTGGAAAATATCAAGATTTAGAACAAACTCGATTAGCGATTGCTGCCAGTGGTGCTGAAATTGTCACGGTTGCAATTCGCCGGACAAATATTGGACAACATGCCAATGAACCGAATTTATTAGAAGTCATTTCCCCTGATAAATATACGATTTTACCGAATACCGCTGGCTGTTATACCGCTGAAGAAGCGGTACGCACGTGTCGTTTAGCGCGGGAATTACTAGGTGGACATAATTTGGTTAAATTGGAAGTTTTAGCCGATCAACAAACGCTTTTTCCTGACGTTGCCGAAACTTTTATCGCGGCTGAACAATTGGTCAAAGAAGGTTTTGAGGTGATGGTTTATACCAATGACGATCCGATTGCCGCTAAACGATTAGAAAATATCGGTTGTGTCGCGGTGATGCCTTTAGCTGCACCGATTGGTTCTGGTTTAGGAATTCGTAATCCGTACAACATTTTAACCATTGTGGAAAATGCCAAAGTGCCAATTTTAGTCGATGCTGGTGTAGGAACGGCTTCAGACGCTGCGATTGCGATGGAATTAGGCTGCGACGGCGTGTTAATGAATACCGCCATTGCTGCGGCAAAAAATCCCCTGTTAATGGCAGAAGCCATGCGTCAAGGCATTGAAGCCGGTAGAAAAGCTTATTTAGCGGGTCGAATGCCGAAACGACGTTTTGCTTCGGCTTCGTCACCTTTAGATGGGTTGTTTTTTTAATTATTTAATCAAGATTTATCGTGGCAAAACTCAATCGTAATGATCACTGTTCTTGTGGAAGTGGGCTGAAATATAAAAAATGCTGTCAAATTAAACATGAACAAGCCTCTAAAATGGCAAAGGAAATCTCTGTAAATTTGGAGCAACAATTTCAAACTGCATTAGCGCATCATCGACGTGGTGAACGTGATCAAGCGCAACAGTTATATCAACAAATTCTTCAGCTACAGCCTAATCACGCGGATGCGTTACATTTATTAGGGGTCATTGCGAATGAGCGCGGGAATAATCAACAGGCAATTAAGCTAATTCAACAAGCAATTCAATTCCAGCCGAATAAAGCATTTTATTATAATAATTTAGCCAATGCTTTTCAGGCAATGGGTGATTATGCAACGGCAATTAAACATTATCAACAATCCTTAGTTTTAAATTCTAAAGATGCTCAAACTTATAATAATTTAGCGAATTCATTACAAGCTTGGGGAAAAATTGACGACGCAATTAAACAATATAAACAGGCATTAATTCTTAAAAAAGATTATGCTCAAGCATATTTTAATTTAGGTAATACTTATTGTTATTTAAAACAATGGCAATTAGCCAGTGATTATTATCAACAGGCAATTAATTTTCAACCTAATTATGCTTCTGCATTTAGCAATCTTGGTGTTTGTTTCAAAGAATTAAATCAGTTAGAAAAAGCCATTAAATGTTATCAACAAGCTTTACAACTTAATCCAAATTTAGCCGATGCTTATAGTAATTGGGGGGTCGCTTTACAGGCTCAAGGATATTATCAAGCAGCGGTGAATTGTTATCAACAAGCTTTACAATTAAAACCCGATGCCATTACTTATAATAATTTAGGGATTTCGCAAAAAGATCAAGGCGAATTAGCCGCAGCAATTGACAGTTATCAACAAGCTTTATTATTAAAACCTAATTATGCTGAAGCGTTAAATAATTTAGGGGTTGTTTTTCAATTACAAGGTCAAAATGAAGTCGCATTGAATTATTATCAACAAGCTTTAAATTTAAAACCCAATGATGCTGACACGCATAATAATGTGGGCAATTTATTTAAAGGTTTACGTCAATATGAATCGGCAATTGAAGCTTATCGAAATGCTTTAAACTGTCAAAACGATTATACCATTGCATTTGATAATCTATTTAAAACTTTATTAGATTGTTGTGTGTGGCATAATTATGATATAAATTATCAACGGTTTATCGATAACGTAAAATTATCTGATCCAAATTGTAATCCGTTTAATTTTTTAAGTATTTGCGATAGCGTTGAATTACAACAACGCTGTGCATATACCTATACTAAACAAAAACATCCGTTAATTGATTCACCTTTATGGCAGGGAGAACCTTATTCGCATTCAAAAATTCGACTGGCGTATATTTCGGCTGATTTTCGGGATCATCCGGTAAGTTATTTAGCCACTCAATTATTTGAAATTCATAATCGGCAGCGTTTTGAAGTGATTGGTATTTCTTTACGCGCAGAAGATAAAAGCCCAATTGGACAACGTGTTAAAAACGCATTTGATCAATTTATTATTGTTGCAGATTATAGTGATAAACAAATTGCCGACTTAATTAAACAATTAGAAATTGATATTGCTGTGGATTTAATGGGTATTACGCAACACAGTCGTACTTCAATTTTTGCCTATAAACCTGCGCCTATTCAGGTTAATTATTTAGGTTATCCCGGAACAATGGCGACGGAATATATAGATTATTTAATTGCTGATGCTTGGGTTATTCCGCCTCATCATCAAATTTTTTATCAGGAAAAAATAGTTTATTTACCTAGCTGTTATTTAGTGACGGATGATCGCTGTGAAATTGCCAAATCTATTCCGAATCGCCGCGAATTAAATTTACCTGAAAACGGTTTTGTATTTTGCTGTTTTAATAATAGTTATAAATTAACTCCAACGATATTTAATATTTGGTTAACTATTCTAAAACAAATCGAAAATAGCGTATTATGGCTACCAAAAACTAATTCATTAGCTATGAAAAATTTAATTGAGATTGCACAACAACAAGGGGTCAACTCTCAGCGTCTTATTTTCGCTACTTATACTGAAACAACGGCTGAACATTTAGCGCGTTTATCTCAAGCGGATTTATTTTTAGATACTCAACCTTATAATGCTCATACTACTGCAATTGATGCGTTATGGGCTGGAGTACCTGTATTAACTTGTAACGGAAATGCTTTTGCTGGACGAGTAGCGGCGAGTTTATTAAATAGTTTGCAATTGGCTGAATTAATTACCGAAGATTTAACGTCTTATCAACAATTAGCTATTCAATTAGCAACTGAGCCAGATTTACTTCAATCAATTCGCCAAAAATTACAAATTCAGCGACAAATAAGTCCTGTATTTAATACTCAACAATTTGCTCATCATCTTGAAACAGCTTATTCAACAATGTGGCAACGTTATCAACAACAATTACCCGCAGAATCTTTTGCCGTATAATTTTATATTCAAAAAAATGACTGATGAAGAATTGAAACAATTAGTCGCTAGTTTAGCAATTGGACAACAAAAATTGCAATTAGCTCAACAAAAAACCGATGAACAATTGCAAAAAACTGATGAACAATTACGTTTAACGGATCAGCAATTGCGTTTAACCGATCAGCAATTAAAAGTAACGCATGAAGAATTGCGTAATAATATTGTAGAATTACAACTCGCTCAGAAAAAAACCGATGAGCAATTACGTTTAACGGATGAAAAATTAAAAAAAGTCGGCGAATTATTAGGCAATATTGGACGAAATCAAGGCGATATTGCGGAAGAATTCTTTTTTAATAGTTTAGCTAAACATCCTCATTTAGGTTCATTAATATTTGAAGATATTGCCAAAAATAATCATAAACAACGTGGCAAAATTCAAGAAGAATATGATTTAATTTTAACCAATAGGGATTCAATTGGGATTGTCGAAGTTAAATATAAAGCACATTTGCAAGATTTAACTAAATTAATGCGAAAATTAAAACATTTTAAACTATTATTTCCAATCTATCAGCATTATAAAATATATGGCGCAATTGCAGCTTTTTATCTTAATGATGAAACTAAATATCAAGCTTTAAAACAAGGCTTATTTGTTTTACAACGTTATGGAAATCTGATTCATACAGAAGCCGAAATATTAATTGCAATATAATATCGATTGTTGAAATTTATGCTATCTACTAATCAATGGTTAACTCAATTATTAACGCCTAATCGATTGATTGAAATTGTGGATATAGGCGCGAATCCCATTGATGGTAAACCGCCTTATCAATCATTATTAATTGCGCAAATTGCAAGGGTCACGGGTTTTGAACCTCAACCTGCCGCTTTTGAACTGTTAAATTCACAGCAACATTCCTTTCAGCGTTATTTACCATATGCGATTGCTGATGGTCATAAACAGCATTTACATATTTGTCAAGCTTCAGGAATGACCAGCCTTTTGCAGCCGAATTATAGTCAATTACATTTATTTAAATCTTTTGCTGATTTTGGCAAGATTCAACAACAAATTGAAATACAAACTCAACGTTTAGATGATATTCAAGAAATTACTCATCTTGATTTTTTAAAAATGGATATTCAAGGTAGTGAATTACAAGTTTTAATTCATGGACAACAAAAATTAGCCCATACGGTTATGATTCAAACTGAAATTTCTTTTATCCCTTTATATCATCAACAGCCATTATTTTCAGAATTAGATCAACAATTAAGAAAAATGGGATTTATTCCTCATGCTTTTGCCGAATTAAAATCATGGTCATTAAATACGACCGCGAAATCTCCAGCTTTTCATTCTAAACAATTATTAGAAGCCGATATGATTTATATTCGTGATTTATCCCATTCTGAACAACTTTCTAATCAACAATTATCTTATTTAGCGTTAATTGCCCATTGTTGTTATCAATCGTTTGATTTAACTGCGTATTGTTTATCTTTATTAGAACAACGTGGAGTTATTTTTTTCGGTAGTCAACAACAATATTTTGACCAATTAACTACCGATATATCGGTGGTTCATTCTGCTGTGACTTGAAAATAGTTTCTTATTTTATGTCTACTCTTTCTTTTCGCTTTTATCGTCAATCGATTATTTATTATTTATTATCTTTAATTGTTATTGGCGTATTTTATGGTTTAATTACACAAGTTTTTAATCATGCAGCAACCGTGATTAAATTAGACACAATTGATATTGCTCCTACCCCAACGCCATTAATTATTGGATTTAATGAATTGGCACAAAAAAATGGCGTAAGGGCGGGTGAAAAACAACATCTACAATTGAATTATGATACGCAAATAGGCTGGCAAATTGCCGATATAGCACGATTAAAAAAAGTAGATGCTCCGGGAGGTGAATATAAAACGCGCTATTTAAAACGCTATTTATTAAAAACTGGAGATACAATCGCTATTAAAGGCGAATTATTTTTAGTAATTAATGCTGAAACACAACTACAATTGCAACATATTGCTACTCAAAAAAATACTCATTGGATTTCTGGACAAAGTGGTTCTTTAATTGAGGGGGAAACTGTCTGTATTGAAGACCTTAAATGGGTAAAAAATTTTTTATATCCTTACAAAATGGCAATTATAGAACAGTTTTATCAATTGCATTGGTTAGCAAAAGAAGAAAGTTTATTATTTAAAATTGGCGGTAGTGTTGATTGTAAACGACGCTGGGGATTATTAAATCAAGATCATAATCCTTTATTAGCTCCTGATAGTGCGCGTATTTATTGGTTAGAGCAAAAATATTGGTTAGCTCCGGGAAATGGTAGGCAAAATCTCATTCGAGTTAAACCTAAAAATCAAGCTGAATTTATTAGCCTAGATCAATTATATACACCTATTCATTTTAATCCTATTTTAATTGAAAAATTAATTGTTGGACGCTCCAGTTATCAAGTGCAAATTATGCCTAATCAGCATTTACAATTACATCAATTATCTGGCGATGTATGGTTGGAAAATGATTGGCAGAAACACCAACTTCATCAAATTAAAAATTCAGCAGAATTAACCACAACAATGAGTTCGGCAAAACCATTTGGTAATTCAATTTATTTATTATCTATTATTTTATCATTATCAACTTTTTTAACTTCAACTTTATTATTTTTACGCGGTCGATTACAAAATCATAGCGGAATTTTATGGGTATTGAGTTTAATTTTATTGGGTATCGGTAATTTAATTTTATTACAATTAGCAATTGGGGGATTAAACGAAAGATTTTTGAATTTAGCTAAAACTTTTTTAATCATTTCTTGTGCTTATCCATTACTAATGCTAATCCTTGGCATATTACCCTTAGCATTTATTCAGCGTTCAATTCATATTTTATTTTACATTCGTCAAATTCAAGATAGCCATCGTGATGAATATTCAACTTATAGAGATTATTTACGTCAACGGAGTCGTGAATTCTCTTTTTATATTCAAAGCGTTATTCAATTCGGTTTAATTAGCTATTTTTTATTACTCGCTATGCAAGCGGTGGGTGGATTAGAATCTGGAGTTGGAGGTTATCAGCCAGTAGAATTAAGTAAATTCATTGTTATTTTTATGAGCACTCTAAGCGCGGCTCAATTTTTTGAACAACGTTATTTAAATGCTTATTCTGAACATGATGAACGTTGGTGGCGATTACAACAAACTGCTCAATTATTTATCGGTTTAATTTTGATTGTTTTATTTACTGCATTTATGTTAGCAATTGTGCGAGATTTTTCACCAATTATGCTAATATTTTTATATTTATTATTATTTAGTTTCCGGATTTTACCTAATCCAATTGATGGCAATTATAGTGCTAGTGGAAAAATATTACGCTTATTACTTATCGTCATCGCCGCTATTCCAGCCGCTATTTTAATTTATACTAAACTCTATGCAGCCCCTGCTTTTTTAATGAATGCTGATCGCTTTTTAGTATGGGCGAATCCCCAATTATACCCACATAGTGGTAGCCAAGTTTTAGCTTCAATGACTTTAATTGCGAATAGTTCCTTATTAGGAGTAGAACATTGGTTTGATCATAATAGTAGTGAAATCATGCAGTTACCCGCAGTTCAAGATGATTTTATTGCCACTTTTCTGATTTATCAATTTGGTTATTTACCGGCATTGGGATTATTATCTATTCAATTACTATTTATTTACCAATTACATAAACTCAGTCTAAATTTATTACATTTTCAATTACCTGAAACTTCAGGAAATTTGGCTAGACAATTCGGTTACAGCGGTAGTTTATTTTGTTTTGGATTTGCCGGATTGTTAATGGCTCATTGGTTAATTTCTTGGTCAAATGTATTAGGTTTATTACCGATTATGGGACAGCCTATGGCATTATTATCCAGCGGCGGAAGCAATTTATTATTATTTGTTATTCCTTGTTTATTAATCAGTTTTTGTTTCGCTTGGATAAAAGAACAAAAAAATAATTAATTCATTAAATACTGATTTAGAGAATACTAATATGTCTTATGCAGATGGATTGATCATAGTCATTGTTATAATAGTATTTTTTATTTTATTACTGTATTATTTAAATCGCAAAAATACCGAGTTATATCTCACTATTATCGAACTATTAATGTCACTATTAAACTGGCCACAGTGAATGATATGAAAGCAATAGGCGATAATTTGACTACTATACCGCCTTTATATTTGGAAATGAATTGCAGACAATGGACTGCGATTTAATTTTATTTTTTAACTAATTTTAGCAAAAGATTAATTTGATTTTGCAATTGCTGAATTTTTAAATCTTGTTGTTGATTAACCGATTCTTGTTTTTTCAAATGGGCAATTTCTTGCGATTGTTGTTGAATTAATTTAGCTTGCGCTTCTATCGTACGTTGTTGCCGTTGATATTCATTGAGCAACATTGGCGGCAAAAATTGATAACGTACCGTTTCAATTTCACCTTTCGCATTTTTAGCGACTAAATCCGGTAAAACTTTATAGACTTCCTCAGCAATCAAACCGTATTGCAATAATTTTTTCCCATCATCGTATTTCGGTTTGTAATGAAAAGTCACGGGACGCAATTTCATTAATATCGAACTGGCATTTCCCATCGCTTGAATATCGGTTTTGTAACGTTGGGAAGAAGTGTTTGTACCCAACTTGCCATTACTATCTATATAAACCGCAATCCCACCAGAGCTCGTTGCACCGTTAATTCCGGCGATGTAAGCATCGGTATGTGTACCTGTTGTTCCAAGCCGAATAACACCGTCACCATCAGCTGCATTTCCTTCGTTACCAATATGAATATTATTATTAACACCAGCACTAGCATTAAGACCGGCTTGGAAACCAACAGCAATATTGTTTGATCCAGAAACAATTCCTTTACCTGCATAATATCCTAAAGCTGTATTGTTACTACCATTATTGTTTAAACGCAGAGCCTGCCAACCGATCCCCGTATTATTATTGCCTGTCGTATTGGCGTACAACGCAACAGTTCCTACTGCAGTATTTGCGGAGCCTCCACTATTAATTAATAGACTTCCACTACCAATAGAAACGTTTTCG